>Ga0335069_10003993_pt1 | contig 22030 bp, 23 predicted proteins | sample Lox_Sample_11_FD_206714 | JGI IMG/M metagenome (GOLD analysis project Ga0335069, IMG submission 206714) | Soil microbial communities from Loxahatchee National Wildlife Refuge, Florida, United States - Lox_Sample_1.1 | ecosystem: Environmental > Terrestrial > Soil > Wetlands | place: USA...
TCGAGCGGGTGGTACTGATCGGGCATTCAATGGGCGGCCGCATCGCGACCTGGTTCGCTGCGCACCAGCCGAAACGCGCGCGCGGCCTGGCGTTGCTCGACACGCGGATGGCCGGGCTGAAGCCGGATCGCGTCGATCAATGGCGCGGCGTGACGGTCGGCGACGGACCTCGCCGGACCTATCCCTCGCGCGAACGCGCGCTGGCGGCCTTTCGGGTCATCCCGCCGGAACCCGGCATTGCTCCCGAGATCGTTGCGCAGCTCGCCGAGCATGCGATCGTACAACTCGGCCCGAAGGAATGGGCGATGCGGTTCGATCGCCGCGTGCTGCACCTCGCCGGCAGCCGCTTGATCGACATCTTCGATTTATTGCCGAGGATCCCCTGTCCGGCGATCGTATTGGAAGGCGCCGACAGCACGGTGACCACGCCCGACGAGTGTTCGAGAGCCGCCGCGGCGTTAGGCCATTGTCCGGTGCGTCGCTTCGCCGGCGCACATCATTTCATGCTGGTGCAACCCGCCGCCGTCGGCGAGGCACTGCGACAGTTTCTGCTGTCGCTGCGGTGACGGCTCCTAGCTAGGCGATCGCACTTGGGCGGCAGAGCAATTGTCCGCCGCCCGATGCCAGCAGCCGACCGTCTGCGGTCCAGATGCGTGCGTTGCCACCGATGAGCCCGTGGGCGGCGATGGGCGCCGCGGCATCGCAGAGCAACCACTCGCTGTCGGGTGCGAGGCGATGAAAGTACGCGGACACGTCGACACTCGGCGCGATGTACGACGAGTTGCGTGGGTACGGCTGACACGCGGCGGGCCACAGCAGGGTGTCGATCAGCAGGAGCGAACGCGCGGCATCGACGAACGGATCGGTGAACGTCGCGCGCGGGCGGAAACGGTACCACTCACGCCACACCGGCGGCCGGGCCGGGCGCTGCTCCCAGTGCACCCAATCGATCGGACGGGCTTCGAGGTTCTGCCAAAACGGGTGGCCTCCTTGGCGCTCCGATTCCGGGATCAATTCCTCGATCGGCCGGAGCCGATCAATCGGTGGTACGCTGGGCATCCGCGCCTCGTCGTGCTGTATGCCGTCGCCGTCGCCGACGATCCACGCGTGCGCTTCGAGAATCAACCGCTGCTGTTGCGTCATGGACACGCGAACCGACGCCGCCCGTTTGCTGGCTCGGAGTGTCGTGACGGCGAGATCAACCTCCGCGAAGTCGGCGACGCTCAGAAAATGACAGGTGAAGTTGGCGGGGCGTGGCAATGATGCATGCGCTCCCGCTGCACGTAGCGCGATGGCGGCGACGTAACCGCCGTTCGGTCCCCAAATTTGCCAGTCGCGAGACAGGCGCGCACGATAGTGCCCGTCGCCGCCCTCGATTGCCGTATCGATCGCGAAGTCGCCCACGAAACTATTGCACCACGGGCTCGCGCGGGGTGGCAAGCGAGCCGAGTGGACATTCGTGGAGCGTGGGGCGTCTGCTTGAGTCGGCCTACGCCGGCACCAATTCCACCGGCAAACTCGTCACGCTGCGGAAGATGAAACTCGGATGCAGCGGGAGCGGGGCATCGTCACTGCGGCGGAGGCCGCGCGTGCGCTGCAACAGCACGCGCATCGCGACGCGGGCCTCGACGCGCGCGAGATTCGAGCCGAGACAGAAATGCGGACCGAAGCCGAAGGCGAGGTGGTAGTTGTTGACGCGCGCGACGTCGAACGTGTCGGGATGCTCGAACACCTGCTCGTCGCGATTCGCCGACCCCAGCCACAGCACGACGTTGGTGCCCTCGTCGACGTGATGGCCGCGAATCGTGGTCGCCGTCTTGGCACGACGGACGGTGAGTTGGATCGGCGACGAGAAGCGCAGCACTTCGTCGATCGCGGTCGGCATTAAGTCCAGGTCGGCGCGGAGATGCGCGAGCTGATCAGGGTGCTCCATCAGCGTGATCGCCGCGTTGCCGATCAGCGTTGTCGTGGTCTCGTTGCCCGCCACCAGCAGCAAGATCAGCATCTGCAACATCTCATCGAACGTCAGGCGCGACCCTTCCGATTCGGCGGCGATCAACCCGCTGAGCAGATCTTCACGCGGTGCCGTGCGCCGTTCGTCGACCAGCCGCGTGAAATAGACACGCATCTCGTCGACGATGCGGATCTGCTTGTGCATTACTTCGACCGTCGGCGGCGTGAGGATGCCGACGCCGAGATCCTCCACCAATGCATCGGACCAATGCTTGAACTGTTCGCGGTCGTCGATCGGCACGCCGATCATTTCGGCAATGACGATCACCGGCAATGGATACGACAGTGCCTGGACGAGATCGACGCGCCGCGCCGCAAGCGCCGAATCGAGCAGCTCGTGCGCGATTCGCTCCATGCGTGGTTCAAGCTGCCGCACGATGCGCGGCGTGAATGCCTGGTTCACCAGGCCGCGCAGACGCGTGTGCTCGGGCGGATCGAGGTTGAGCATGTTCGGTGGCAGATCGGGACGCAGCTCGATCCCGGGCGGCGGCGGAAACACGTTCGACCACTGCGTCGGGTCCTTGAGGACGGCTTGGATGTCGTCGTAGCGAAACGCCGAGACGACGCTGATCGGCAACCCCGCGTGCACGAACACCGGAAACTCCGCCCGTCCGCGCGCGTAGAGCGCATACGGATTGCGGCGGGTGTCCTCGTCGAAGGGATTGAAGTCGAAGGGCGTGGGCATGGGATCGAACCAACTAGGAGACCGGGAACCGAAACGGTTCACCCGTGCGCGCGCGCGCCGACCAGCGTCCTGAGGGCGTCGGTCACGCCGTCGACGCTGAGGTGAAACATCGGGAAGAGGCGGCGGATGACGCGTGCGGTGTCGGCTTCCCAATAGGCGGTGCCCTCGGGATTGAGCCAGACGGAGCGGTCGAAATGCTCGGCAATGCGGTGGAGCCACGCGATGCCTGGCGTCGCCGACGTGCGCCGCGGATCGATGTTGCCGTACGGCTCCATCAACTCGGCGGGGTGCATCGCGGCGTCGCCGACGAAGACCACCTTCCAGCGACCGTCGAGCTTACGCAGCACGTCGCCGGTGGGGATCGCGTCGGCTCTCGCCATGCGCGCGCGGGTGTAGAGGTGGTCGTAGACGCAGTTGTGAAAATAGTACGGCTGGAAGTCGCGCAAGCTGTGGTCTTCGTGCAGCGCCGTTAGCAACTGACTCACCGGTTCGAAGTAGGGATCCATCGTGCCCCCGACGTCCATCAGCAACAGCACGCGGACATCGTTGCGTCGCGGTGGCCGAAACACCAGCTCGATCTCGCCGGCGTTCTTGCAGGTTTCGTCGATGGTCTCGTCGAGGTCCAGCTCGGTGGCGTCGCCGCTGCGCGTCAGTTGGCGCAAGCGGCGCAACGCCGTCCGCAACTGCCGCACATCGAGCGTGAGATCGGTGCGATAGTCCTTGAAGCGCCGCTCCTCGGCGACCTTCATCGCCGAGCGGCTCTTGCTCGGGCCGCCGACGCGGATGCCGGTCGGATGTTGCCCGCCGTGTCCGTAAGGAGACTTGCCGCCGGTGCCGACCCATTTGTCGCCGCCGTCATGCCGCCCGTCTTGCTTCTCGAGGGTTTCGAGAAACCGCCGCATTAGCTCGTCAGAACTGAGTCGTTCGAGCTGCGCCAACTCCTCGGGCGACAGGTTGGGAAAATTCTTCGGGTCGCGCAGCCATTCCAACACCTTCTCGGTGACGTCGTCGCCGAGCGCGCCTTCAACCCCTTTGAAGACGCGTGCGAACACGCGATCGTACGAATCGAAATAGGTCTCGCTCTTCACCAAGCAGGCACGCCCGAGGTGGTAGAAGCGCAGCAAGCTGCAGCCGTGCAGCCCGTCTTCGAGCGCACGCAGAAACATCTGCCACTCCTGGATCGCGACCGGCACGCCCTCGTTGCGCAGGCCGTAGAAGAGGTCGAGAAACATGCGCGTCAGCCAGACTGTTTCAGCTTTGCAACGCGGCTACTGATTGTACCGCGGTCCCAGCTCTTCCCACTTCTTCGGATACCGCCCGCCCTTGGAGTCGTACTGGCTGAGCGCATCGACGTCTTGCTCCTTCTTCAGCAACGCACCGACGAAGGGGATGTGGGATTCGAGCTTGTCGATGCTGATGCCGGAACGCAGCAGGGCGCTGATCCAGTCGATCAGCTCGGAGGTCGACGGCTTCTTGCGCAGCTCGTTTTGCTCGCGCAGCCAGTAAAACTTGATCAACACTTGATCGAGCAGTTTGGCGTCGAGGTGCGGATGGTGCACGTCAATGATCTTGCGCATCAGCGGCACGTCAGGGAACTCGATGTAGTAGAAGATGCAGCGCCGCAGGAACGCGTCGGGCAGTTCCTTCTCGTTGTTCGAGGTGATCATCACCACCGGCCGATGCTGCGCGACGATCTCTTCGCTGGTCTCGATGATCGAGAAGCGCATCTCGTCGAGCTCGCGCAGCAGATCGTTGGGAAATTCGAGGTCGGCCTTGTCGATCTCGTCGATCAGCAACACGTGGCGCTCGGTGGCCGCGAACGTCTCTCCTAGTGGCCCGAGCTTGAGGTAGCGGCGAATGTCGGAAACGTCGCCGGTGCCGAAGCGGCTGTCGTTGAGGCGCTGCACGGTGTCGTAGACGTAGAGCCCGTCGGCGGCCTTGGTGGTCGACTTGATGTGCCACGACAGCATCGGCATGCCGAGCCCGTCGGCGACGTGTTTGGCCAGCACCGTCTTGCCCGTGCCCGGTTCGCCCTTGAGCAGCAGCGGGCGTTCGAGCGCGATGGCACAATTGACGGCGTCGACGAGTGGCCCGGACGCGATGTAGCCGGGGGTGCCCTGAAAGCGGCGGAAGCTATTGTTAGTCTTGGTCATCGTGACAGGACTACCTGTGTGGCGGGCGCGGTTCAAGTGTTCGGCGCTGGGCGCGAACGGTTCCGTCTTTCGTCTCGGTCTTTTGTAGCGGTGGTGATCTTGGTGCGCGCCGCGCCCGCTGCGCTCGGCGATGGGCCGCGGCGTTCTGAGTCGGGCGCACGCCATCGCCGCGCGCCAACGGCATCACGGGACGATGCCAATGGTGGGCAACTCCCTGGAGAGCGGCGGCCGCTGAGCTAGACACTCATCGCCAGCGTCGGGGCGTTGATGCCGAACGATTGTCGAAACGGTCGCTTCGCATCTGCCTGCGATCTGTGGTTTGACGGGGTCGCATGGCAACTGTGCGGCCGTTGGAGAGGCCCCAATTGCAGCGTGGCTTGCCGACCGGGTGGCCGGTGGTAGGTTGGTGTGCACTCGGTCTCTTGACGATCGCGACGATCGTGCTGGCCGTCAACGGTACCGGCGAAGCGGGTTTGCGGACCCTCATCCGTGTCAGCGCCCTCACCTCACTGCTCTTGTTCAGCAGTGGGTTCACCGCCTCGGCGCTGAATCGGCTGCTGCGTACGCCGGTGAGCCGCTGGCTGCTGGCGAACCGCCGCTACCTCGGCGTCTCGTTCGCGATCTCGCACGCGGTGCACCTGGTTCCCATCGTCGTGCTGGCATCGACCGTCCCGGATTTTCGCGCCAACCCTACCACGCTCGTTTTCGGGGGCTTCGGCTACGTGGTCCTCGCTGCCATGACGGCGACCTCCTTCGATCGCACCACCGCCTGGCTCGGTCCGCGCGCGTGGACGCGACTGCACACCTTCGGCGTCTACTACCTGTGGTTCATCTTTGCCGCCTCGTACATTCCGCGCGTTGCCGGCGCGCGCTGGTATCTGTTTCACAGCACCGTACTGGTGGCGGCGCTGGCGCTACGGCTGTACGGCCGGGCCAAGATCTGAACCGCGATGCACGCGGAGTGGACCAACGACCGCTTCACGGTATCGACCGATCGTGCGCGCCTCGACATCGGCGTGATTCATTCGTTTCTATCCGAGCGCGCGTACTGGGCGTTGGGGCGGTCGCGCGAAGCAGTTGCGCGCACGATCGAACACTCGCTCTGCTTCGGACTCTTCGATGAGGCGGCGCAAGTCGGGTTCGCCCGCGTAGTGACCGACTACGCAATTTTCGCCTACCTGTGCGACGTGTTCGTCATCGAATCGCATCGCGGCTGCGGTCTCTCGAAATGGCTGCTGCGCTGCGTGCTGAGTCATCCGGCGATGACCGGCATACGGCGCTTTCACTTGCTCACCAACGACGCGCATACGCTCTATCAGCAACTGGGTTTCACCGCGCTAGCGAGCCCTGAGCGACATATGGAGTTGGTCGCCCTCTCTCCGGCTCCCGACCCGAAGCGGTGACCGATGACGAGTCTTGCCTTTGTCATGAAGCGGTTCGATGATGGCCACGATCACGCAATAGGAGGGACGCCATGGTGAAGACCGAAGGCCTCTACCACATCCATCTGGTCGTGCGGGACCTCGATCGTTCGCTGGCATTCTACCGTGGCGTCTTCGGCATGCAGGAAATGTTTCGTGACGGACCCAAGATGGTGTTCCTCTCGACGCCGGGGGGCCGTGATCTGGTGACCCTCAACGAAGACCCAGCGGAAACTGAGCAGGCCGGCAAGAACGGGGGGATCGCGCATTTTGGATTTCGTCTGACCGACGCGGGCGATATGGATGCAGCGATCGCTGAAGTCGAACGCAACGGCGGCGCCCTGGTCAGGCGCGGCACACGTGGAGAGGGATTTCCGTTCGCCTACGTGCGTGACCCCGACGGGTACGTGATCGAGCTGTGATCGGCCCATGGCTGCTCCGCTGCAATTCTGGTTCGAGTTTGCCAGCACCTATTCGTATCTGTCGGTGATGCGGATCGAACGCATCGCCGCCGCCGCAGGCGTACCCGTCGAATGGAAGGCCTTTTTGCTCGGGCCGATCTTTGCGGCGCACGGGTGGAACGATTCGCCCTTCAACCTCTATCCGGCCAAGGGCCGTTACATGTGGCGCGACATGGAGAGGCTGTGTGCCCGCTACGAGTTGCCGTTTCGTCGGCCGTCGCAGTTTCCGCGCAACGGACTGCTCGCGGCGCGGGTGACCTGCGCGGGCGCGGCGGAAGCGTGGTGCGCCGATTTTGTTCGGGGCGTCTACCGCGCCAATTTCGGCGACGACCGCGACGTCAGTCAGCCTGCCGCCATCGCGACCATCCTCGACGAACTCGGGTTGCCGAGTCGCGAGATCATCGATCGCGCGCAGCAGGCTGGGAACAAGGACCGGCTGCGTCGGCAAACCGATGAAGCGATTCGCCTCGGCATCTTCGGTGCGCCGAGTTTCGTCGTCGACGGCGAGCTGTTTTGGGGCAACGATCGCCTGCCCGACGCACTGCACTGGGCCACCGGCCCGCGCAAGAGCTGATCGCGATGCCCGTCGACGTCGTCGGTATCGATCACGTCTATCTCGCCGTCAGCGACCTTGCCCGCTCGGAAGCGTTCTACGACCGCGTGATGCTGGGCGTGTTGGGATTTCGCAAAGGCACCCTGCCGATCGCCGGCGAGCCGCACCGCCACTACTACAATCGTCACTACGGCTTCTCGATCCGACCAGCGAGACACGCGATCCCACATGATCCGTATGCGCCCGGCCTGCACCACTTCTGTTTCCGCGTCGAAGACGAAGCCGCGGTGCGGACCGCGGCGACCGAGTTGCGCGCCCGCGCCATCGACGCCAGCGAACCGCGCTACTATCCCGAGTATGCGCCCGATTACTTCGCCACCTTCTTCGAAGATCCCGACGGCATTCGACTCGAGATCACCAACTTCCGCCAGCAGCGCAAGCAGCGCATGGTCCACTGGAACGATGGCGAATGATCACCGTCGTCAGCTACACCATCTACCACTCGCCCAACGCCTATCTCGGCAGCATCCTTGCCGAGCGCGTTCTCGCCGCTCTGCCGGCGACCATCGAGCGCCGCCCGATTTCCATTCCGAAGAGTCGCGGCGTCAAGATCGCCGATCTCGTCGGCAGCAAAGAAACCGCCGTCAAAGGCTCGTACCATCGCGAAGATGTGGTCCGGTGGGCGCGCAAGTATGACATCGAGTTGAAGCTGCTTCCGCTCGGCGTGTTTGAAGAGCGCGCCGCGCGCTGGCAGCAATCACCGTACGCGCGTGAAGAGTTGCCGGCGCGCGCGTACTACGCCGCGATCGGCAGCGGCAGAGAAGCACGGCTCGATCGCGCGCTCTTCCGCGCGGCGTGGGTCGACCAACGCGACGTCAACGAGGAGGTCGTGGTGCGCGAGGCCGCAGTCAGCGCCGGCCTCGATCCCGACGAGTTACTGGCTCGCGCGCTTCGCGACGACAACAAGCGCGCCGTCGACGACGCGCTCGCAGCCTTCGATCGCGACGGCTGTCCCGGTGTGCCGACGTGGGTGGTCGACGGCGAGCGCTTCTGGGGCAAGGATCGGGTCGATTGGTTGGCGGAAAAAGTGCGAGCACTGCTGACCGCATCGGCTTAACCCACTCGATAGCGCCGTAACTCCGGCATTCTTGCCGCCACGATCGCCAACACGACTAGGCACGCCAGGCCGCCGCTCACTACCGAGAACGGCGCGCTGGTCGCCGCCGCAACAAAGCCGGATTCCACCGCGCCGAGCTGGTTGGAGGCGCCGATGAAGATGAAGTTCACCGAGCTGACCCGGCCGCGGATCTCATCGGGCGTCGACAACTGGATCGCGGTGCTGCGCATCACCACGCTGATTTGATCGGCGACGCCGACCGCCATGTACGCAACCACCGAGAGCGGAAACCAGCGCGACAGGCCGAAGATCACGGTGGCGAGGCCGAAACCGGCGACCGCGATCAGCAGCGCGCGTCCGGCGCGCGTGATCGGCGGCAACACGGTCAGCACCAGCGACGCCAGCAGCGCCCCCACTTCGAGCGACGACGTCAACAGGCCGTAGCCGCGCGCGCCGACCTGCAAGATCTCGTTGGCGTAGATCGGCAGCAGCGCGGTGGCGCCGCCGAAGATGACGGCGAACATGTCGAGCGTCATGCATCCCAAGACCACTTGCCGCCGCCAGACGAATGATAGGCCCTCGCGGATGGCGCGCAAACTGACCGCCCGCGGCGCGCCTTCGTACGGTTGCGGTCGCAGGAACGTCAGCCCCGCCAACGAACCGCAGATCAACACGGCATAGACCGCGTAGGTCGACGCCACACCCCCCGCGGCGATCACGAATCCGCCGATGGTCGGCCCGGTCACGAACGCTAACGCTTGGTTGGTCGACGCGATCGTGACCGCGCGCGGGAAGTAGTCGCGCGACACCAAGGTCGGCAGCAACGAGGCCCGCGCTGGATTGTCGAACGCCGCGGCCGCGGCGATGAACAACACGATCGTGTACAGAAGCGGCAGGCTCGCCGCGCCGCGAAACGTCGCCACGGCCAACCCGATCGCACACGCCAACGGCACAATCTGCGCCACCATGCAGACTTTACGTCGATCGTAGCTGTCGGCGACCGCACCGCCGACCAAGGTCAAACTTAACACAGGAATGAATTGCACCAGGCCGACCAACCCGAGATGAAACGCCGAGTGCGACAGAGCGAAGACGTGCCATCCGATCGCCGCGCGCATCATTGTCATCGCGGCGCCGGAGCAAAAGCGGCTGGTCAGATAGAAGCCAAAATTGCGTGTGGTGGTTCGGTCCACGTCAGCCCCCCTGCGCATCGGATCGCGCGCATATCGCTGATCGCGTATCGCCGATCGTCCGAGCCATCGGGCATACGCCATATGCGATCTGCGAGTCTTGCGGAAGTCGGGTTGACGATCGTCAATCGCCGTCGGCTGGAACCCTCACGTGTGGTAGAGACACGCCATGCACGTCCTCATCATCGGCGGAACGCGCTTCGTCGGCTACCAACTGGTGTGGCGGCTGATTGCCGCCGGGCATCGCGTAACGATCCTCAATCGCGGCACAACACCGGACCCGTTCGGCGATCGGGTCGAACGACTGATCGCCGATCGGACGACGGCGGACTTCAGTCGGGTGCTGGCCGGACGGCAATTCGATGCAGCCGTCGACTTCGCCGCCTTCACCGGCGACGATGCGCGCGACGTCGTGCGCGTGCTCGGTGACGGGCACGTCGGGCACTACGTCTTCATCAGCAGCGGCCAGGTCTATCTCGTGCGCGAGAACTGCCCGCGCCCAGCGCGCGAGGCGGACTACACAGGACCGGTGATGGCCAAGCCGAGCGACCCGGCGGATCAATGGGACTGGCAGTACGGAGTGCGAAAGCGCCAGGCGGAAGATGTGCTGGCGGAGGCGTTCGCCGCTGCGCGCTTCCCCGCGACTCGCTTGCGCATCCCGATGGTCAACGGCGAACGCGACCATCATCGCCGCATCGAGAGCTATCTCTGGCGCATCCTCGACGGCGGTCCGGTTCTCTTGCCTGATGGCGGCACCCGACCGATGCGCCACGTGTATAGTGGCGACATCGTGCACTGCATTGCCGAGTTGCTGGGCAATCCGGCGACATTTGGCGAGGCCTACAACCTGTCCCAGGAGGAAGACGTCACACTTGCCGGGTTAGTCACGATGCTGGCGGTGCTTGTCGGTGCACCGGCCAGACTGGCGCCGGTGTCCGCCGCATCGTTGCCCGACGCCGCATTGCGCCCGGTCGACATCTCACCGTTCAGCGATCCGTGGATGTCCCAGCTCGACCCGAGCAAGGCACAACGCGAGCTAAGGTTCACCCACCAGCCGGTTGCCACTTACCTCGACAAGATCGTGACCAGCTTGCTCGCGCATCCGCCGGAGAACCCACCCGACAATTACCGGCACCGAGAGATCGAGCGCCGGCTCGCGCACCGCTGAACTCCGCGGCATGAGCACCGCCAACACGAATCTGCGTTGCCACCGGGATCTTCTGTAGCCGCAGGCTTCAGCCTGCGCGCCGCCATCGCCGATCACCCGGAAGGACGCACCCTGAAGGGTGCGGCTACGATTGGCCGGCCACCACTCACTACTCACGATTCACGACTCCCATCACATTCACCGTCACCATCACAACCGCTTACCCATGCTGACACGATCCTCGACGGCGAAGCCGCGCCGCTCGTAGAACTCGACCACAGCGGTGTTCGTTGCCCGCACCTGCAAATTGATCTTCGGACAGCCCAATCCCTGCAGCGCCCGCTCGGCGTGCGCCATCATGCGCCGGCCCAATCCGGCGCGCTGCCTGTCGGGCGACACCGCGAGGTAATTGATCCAGCCGCGATGTCCTTCGTATCCCGCCATCACCGTTGCGACGACGCGGTCATCGATGGTGCCGACGAAGAACAGCTCGGGTTGATAGGCGAGCTTGCGCGCGATGTCACGCGCCGGATCGTTGGCCGCCACGACGAGACCGCACCGACGCCACAACTCGATCACTGCAGCCTCGTCCGCAGCGCGAAACCGACGGATCAGCAGGTTGCATTCCGGCCGATCACCGACACCCGGACCAATCACCACCTCACCACACCGGATCGCCCTCGTGGCGGACAAGGGCCTGGAAGGCTTCGGTGAGCTTGCGCGTGATCGGCCCAGGCCGCCCGTCGGCGATGGCGCGGCCGTCGACTGCGGTCACCGACATCAGCTCGGCGCCCGTACCGCTCAAGAAGCACTCGTCGGCCGTGTACAAGTCGTAGCGCGTCAGCCGCGATTCGCCGGCGGCGATGCTGGCCTCGGCGGCGAGCTCGAGAATCGCGCCGCGGGTTATGCCTTCGAGCGCGCCATCCTGCGGCGACGGTGTCAGCAAGCGCCCGGCACGAATGACGAAGAGATTGTCGGCGGTGCATTCGGCGACGAAACCGGCGCTGTTCAACATGATCGCCTCGTGCGCGCCGGTGCGGTTGGCGTCGATCTTCGCCAGCACGTTCTTCAGATAGTTGAGCGACTTCACCCGCGGATCGAAGGCGTCGTGCGAGACTTGTCGGGTTGCGGACGTGACCACGCTAATACCGCTGGCGTACAACTCGCGCGGGTAAACCGCGATGTCGGTGACGATGACGATCACGCTGGCGCGCGCGCATTTGCGCGGATCGATGCCGAGATCACCGACGCCGCGTGTTACCACCAGACGAATGTACCCGTCCTCTTTGCGATTGCGCGCCACGGCTTCCCGGACCACCGCGGCCATGGCGCTGAGATCGAGCGGCATGTCGAGCGCCAGCGCCCGCGCCGACGCGTACAGTCGATCGAGGTGCGCATCGAGTCGGAAGATACGCCGGCTGTACACCCGGATGCCTTCGAACACGCCGTCACCGTAGAGCAGGCCATGATCGAACACCGAGACTTTCGCGTGCTCACGGGAATACCACTCGCCGTCGATGTAGATGTCCATGACGGTCAACCTCGCTCTTACAGCTTGCGGCGTCAAGCACCTCTTCGCCATCTCCGTCGATCGTGGAAGCGATGCTTGGCGATCGAGCCGGGGTGATCTATGGGTGGCGCGATGACGCGCTGCACATGGGCGGGCGACGATCCGCTGAACATCCGGTATCACGATCAAGAGTGGGGCGTGCCGGTGCACGACGATCGCCGGCTGTTCGAGCTTCTCATTCTCGAAGGCGCGCAGGCCGGACTCAGTTGGCTCACGATTCTGCGCAAGCGTGAACACTACCGCCGCGCGTTCGCTCGATTCGACGCCAAGCGAGTCGCGGCGTTCGGGTGCGGCGAGATCAACCGGCTGTTGGCGGACCCGGGCGTCGTGCGCAATCGGCTGAAGATCGAGTCGGCGGTCAGTAATGCCCGCGCATTCCTGGCGGTGCGCGCCGAATTTGGCAGCTTCGACGCGTTCATCTGGTCGTTCACCGGCGGGCGGCCGATGCAAAACCGCTGGCGTCGGTCGGGCGACGTGCCGGCGCAGACGCCCGACGCCGAGCAGATGAGTCGCGCGCTCAAGCGGCGGGGATTCCGCTTCGTCGGGCCGACGATCTGCTACGCGTTCATGCAAGCGACCGGGATGGTGAACGACCATCTCCTCGACTGCTTTCGTCACCGCGAACTGAGTAGACGCGGCAGCGGCGCGTAGGTGCGCCGGGCGATGGCCCTTGTTGGTTTGGGGCAGCGCTGACTTGACGCGTCGCGAGTCCGATGCTCTCCTCTTCAGGCGGATGACCTACGGGCGCGCAGCACTCTTCGCCCTGATCGTCGCGACAGCGAACGTTGGTCTCGGCGCCGCGCGCACACGCGCGCAGGCGGTGATGCCGGCGTCACGAGCGCCGCTCGCGGGCACGCAGTTCGCCTACAACTGGCAGAATCCGCGGCCGCATCCCGATTCCCCTCAAAATGTGAAACCGCGGTTTTTCCGCCGCGCGCCGGGCGCCGTCGATGCGCGGCGGCGCCACCGCTCGAATAGTGCGGTCTGCGACGAAGAAATCGTCGTCAAGCTGGCGAGCATCGGAGGGATCGGCATCGCTGCTCAATGGCTGGCGTGGCTGATCGGAGTCCCATCGTCGTATCTCCTGCTGGTCGCGGCGATAGTGGTGGGACCGATCACGGACTGGCTCGACCCTGATGCGCTGTTGGGGAACTTGTTTTTGCCGCTGCTGTCGCTGCTCGTCGGGTTCATCGTGTACGAGGAAGGCCGGCGGCTGAGCCGCGCGACGCTGCGCACGTTCGGGCCGTTTTTGAAGCGTCAGGTTGGCATCGGAGTCGGCGGCGCACTGGTAGGAACGACCATCGCCGGCTACCTGCTCGGGCTCACGTTCCCAATGGCGGCTCTGTTCGGTGTGGCGGTGGCGACTGCCGCGCCGACCGTCAGCATGTCGATGGCATCTGGAAGTGAGCTGGCCGCGCTGCTCGACTGCGAAAGTGCGGTCCTCCTGCCGCTGAGCGTCGCTGCGATCGCATTGTGTGTGCAGGGTGTATTGTTCGGCATGAGTTCCTTTGCCCAGGATATGCCGGTGGCGCTGATCAACCTGGTGTGGGTTGCCGGCGTCTTGGGACTGCTGGGTGCCGCTCTGGTGGTGCTGGTGCTCAAGCCCGGCGGCATGCCGCCGGGGCTGCAACGGAGCATGGTCGCGACCGTGGTTGTCGCGGTGTTTAGCGTCGCGAGTTGGCTGCAGGCCGATTCGGGGTTCCTCGCCGTTGGCGTCTTGGGGTTCGTGTCGGCGAATCAGACGGCGGTGCCGTTGCCCGGCGACATCCGCGAATCGAGCGCCAGCACCACGCTGCAAGCGATCGTGATCGTGCTGCTGCTCTCACGACTGCGCGCCGCCGACATCGTGCAACTCGGATGGACCCGTCTTGCCCTGCTCGTGATCGCGGCCGCGCTGATCCGTCCGCTCAGCGTTTTGGTCGCGACGCTCCACATCGAATCGAACTGGCGCGAACGATTGTGTCTCGGCTGGTTGGCGCCGCGCGGCATCGTCGTCGCAGCGGTTGGGGCGATTGCCGCCCTCCGATTTGACGACAAGGGGCTGGCGTCTGCATCGTCGCTGGCCACGTTGCTGGCGTTGTTTGTCGGCGTGACGATGGTGCTCGACGGCGTGGCGTCGCTCTTCATGCCGCACGAGCGCGTGCGCGCTGTCGGCGCGCCGCCCCATGGGCGGCGTAGCCCGTCGCTGGCCGGTTGAATCCGAATTGCGATGATCGACTCCGGCCTTCAAGTCGGTTCCATCGTCGGCGGCATAGCGGGCTGGGCGAGTCTGCGACGAGGCTCGATGAGCCGCCCCGCGGCGAGTCTCGCGCTTCCGATCGGGGTCTTCTTACTGGTGTTGGGATGGTGGAACTACAGCCAAATCGGCATCGCCTTCAACGTGCTCGGGGGCGCCGCGCTTGCTTACGGTGCGTCGCCCCATCTTGACCGGCTGTTTCGCGCACCGGCCACACGCGGCCGTGATCAGCGGTGACGCATGGTCCGGGACGCACGAATATTACATCGCTTGCATATGTCGTGCAGATTCGGTAATGTCTGCGGCGCGTGAACCCCACCGCCAAAAGCTTCATCTTGGATCTCTTGTCGACGCTGCGCGGCGGCGCGATGCCGGTGCGCGCGTTGATCGCGGCGGCGGAACACTTCGACATTGCGGACAACAGCATCCGCGTGGCGCTGGCGCGGTTACTCGCTGAGGGCCGCGTCGCCCGCGACGATCGCGGGCAATACGCGCTCGGCGTGCAGGCCGAGGCGATGCGCCGGCAGGTGACGACGTGGCGGACGCTGGATGATCGGGTCGTTCGCTGGGACGGTGGATGGATCGGCGTTCATCGATCGACTCGCCGGCCGCGATTGACGGGACCGGAAGTGCGCCGGCGCGCCCGCGCCTTGCGCTTTCTCGGTTTTCGCACGCTGGAGCCCGGTTTCAACGTTCGCCCCGACAATCTGCGCGGCGGGGTAACCGAGATGCGGGCGCAGCTTCATGCGCTCGGTCTCGAAGCGGAAGGGCTCGTCTTCGTCGTCGATCAGTTCGATCCGGCGACCGAGGAGCGTGCCCTGGCGCTGTGGGATGTCGCCGCGCTGCGCGCCGGCTATCGCCGATCGATCAGCATGCTGGCGCAGAGCGAGCGACGCTTGCCGCAGTTGGCCGAGCGCCACGCGATGACCGAAGCGTTTCGACTAGGCGGGCAAGTCATTCGCCAGCTCGTGCTCGATCCGCTGCTCCCCGAACCGCTGGTGCCGGCGGCGGAGCGGACCGCGTTGCTCGACGCGATGCGACGCTACGATCGGCTCGGCCGCGCCTGCTGGGCGGGCTTCATGCGGGCGAGCGGTGCTCCGCATCGCCACGCCCCGGCCGACACGCGCATGGCACACGAGGAAGATTGGCTGCGAACCGCGGCCGTTGGAGGAACCAGATGACCACGACCACCGCTCCGACGAAATGGCTCGACGCGTTCTCCCGCGCCGAGATCGATGCGCTGCTCGAACGCAGCGATGGGCGCGCCTGGCTGTCGATCGGCGCCAACTGGGGACTGGTCTTCGCAGCGTTCGCGCTGGTGGCGTGGGCGCCCAACCCGTTGACCATTCTGATTGCGCTCGTCGTGATCGGTGCGCGCCAACTCGGCTGCGCCATCATGATGCACGAGGCGGCGCACCGGATTCTGTTCAACAGCCGGCAGCTCAACGACTGGGTCGGCAACTGGCTGTGCGCCTTTCCGGTCTGGGGCGATCTCCGGCCGTACCGCGCGTATCACTTGCAGCATCACGCCAAGACCGGAACGCTCGATGACCCCGACCTCGGTCTCGCGGCGCCGTTTCCGGTGACCCGCGCGAGCTTGCGCCGCAAGATCTGGCGCGATCTCTCCGGTCAAACCGGGTGGAAACGGGCCAGGGCGACCTTCAAGCGCGACCTCGGCCTGTCACGCGGACGCGTCGCGCGCAAGGACGGCGCCGGCGTGACGGCGCTCCACGGCGTCATCATCACCAACGCCGTGTTGCTCGCGCTTCTGACGCTGTGGGGTTATGCGGCGCTGTATCTCTTGTGGGTGGTCGCGTGGTTGACGACCTATAGCCTGGCGATGCGGATTCGCTCGATTGCCGAGCACGGGATGGTGCCGGACAACGCCGACGAGTTGCGCAACACGCGCACGACGCTGGTCAACTGGTGGGAGCGTCTGTTGATCGCGCCCAACCGCGTGAACTACCACCTCGAGCATCATTTGCTGATGACGGTGCCGCTCTACAATCTCCCGCGCATGCACCGCATGCTGCGGGATCGCGGCATCCTCGACCGCGCGTGCGTGACGCGTGGATACCTCGAGGTGTTGCGGCTGGCGTCGGCTCGCCCCGAGCACGCGACGGCGCCCGCGGTCGACGCATCGATCGCCGAGCGTCCGCCGTTCTGATCACCACGACCGCACTATCTTCCCACACCAATCGCGACGGTCGTTGAACCGGGGTTGCGAATCCACGGCCGCCGCGTATTCTCAACCATCGTGGTTGAACCCAATTATCCCGGCGCCGTTGCGCCCGAACGGGAGCGCACGTTCGAGTCGGTGGGGGTGCGCCTGCACGCGCTTGAATGGGGTGACCCGGCGGCGACGCCGATGGTGATGTGTCACGGCATGTGGGATCACGCGCGCAGCTTCGCCGTGCTGGCGCCGCTCTTGGCCGAACGGTTTTGCGTGATTGCGCTCGACGCGCGCGGTCACGGCGACTCGACGTGGGCGGCCGCGTACACGTGGCCGGCTGACGTTCACGACATCGTCTGCGTGCTCCGTGCACTCGGTCGCCCCGCGCATCTGGTCGGACACAGCAAAGGTGGTGGCCAGGCCACCGATGCGGCGTCCGTCGCGCCCGACCGTGTCCGCCAAGTTGTGAACATCGACGGGTTCGGCCCGCCGCCGTTCCCGATCGGGGAGAGTCCGCTGCCCCCAATGCGAGACTTCCTGGATGCACGCCGCCGCATGACCCAGCGCAACGCGTGGCGACCCTATGCGAGTCTCGATGCGTTGGTCGAGCGCCGCCGGCATCAGAACCCTCGCCTGTCGCGGGAGTGGTTGCGCTACTTCATCTTTCACGGCGCCCATGAAGGTCACGACGGCTGGCGGTGGAAGCACGACCCGCACATGGGGCACGGCTTCGGGCCGTGGCGCCCCGAATGGATCGGTCCCGGGTACGCCGCACTGCGCGCACCGATGCTGGCGATCGTCGGCTCGGAAAACGATACATGGGGTCCGTTGCCCGAAGCGGTTCTCGCCGAACGCCTCGCGCACGTGAAGCGGCTCGAACGCTGCACGATCGCCGGCGCCGGCCATTTTGTGCACAACGAGAAACCGGTCGAGACAGCTCGCGCGATGCTCGATTTTCTGGAGCCGTGATGCGTCTCACCCACGGTCGACTCACCCTCGAATTGCACGAGATCGCAGCCGGGCGCAGCGGTCATCAGGCGCTCTTGCTGCTCCACCCACTGTACGGTTCGAGCGCGTATTGGAGCGAGGCGCCGGTCACTTGGCCCGGTGGTGTCTACGCACTCGACTTCAGCGGGCATGGCTGCTCGGATTGGCTCCAAGGCGGCGCCTACTATGCCGAGTTGCTGGCGGCCGATGCCGATGCGGCGCTGGCGCACATCGGCCGCGCCGCGGTGGTGGGAGCCGGACTGGGGGCGTACGTCGCGCTGCTGTTGGCCGGTAGTCGCGCCGAACTCGTCACGGCGACGCTGCTCGTTCCGGGCGCCGGGCTCAGCGGTGCGGGGCCGGCACCCGAGTTTACGGCACCGCGGCTACCGATCGATCATCCCTTGCCGCACGAATCGAAGGGCGCACACGATCCCATGGTGCGGGTCCTGGATCGCGAGGTTCGGCCGCCGGAATACGTCGAGCCGTTTGCGCGTGCCGCCAATCGGCTGCTGCTGATCGACGATCAGGGGCCGCGTCCGCCATGGTGGCAGGCAGCGCGCCGGTCACCGCGCGCCGAATCGGCTCCGGCGGATCTCTCCGTGGCTTGGGAGCGGTTGGCGGCGATTTCCCCGTGAGCCGTGGCGGCGGGTCGTCGCCGCGATCAAGAGGCGCAGCCTTGCGCGCGAGCGTGTGTGCGTCTACAGAGCCACGGCCGTTGCTGCATGCGCACCCATGAAGCCGTCACCGTCCGCGTTGATGTCGCCTGCCGATGCACCTCGCATCCCGCGACTATTTCCTTCGTACCGGGACTTCGTTGATGATGCGCTCTTCGATCCGCGCTGGGGATACTACAGCACCGGCCAGGTGCGGTTCGGCGAAGGCGGGCACTACGACACATTTCCGCTCGCCCTGTCGCCGCTGTTCGGTCGTATGGTGGCCGCGTATGCATTCCGCGCCTGGCGCCGCTGGGGCGAGCCCGCTCGCTTTGAGATCTGCGAACTCGGTGCGGGCAACGGCCAACTCTGTCTCGACACCCTGCTGTCGATCGCGCCGCGTACGCATGACCGCCGGCGCCGCCGGTTTGCTGACATCGTCCGCTACCGTATCGTCGAACGCAGCGCGGCGCTGATCGCCCGCCAGCGCGAGCATCTAGGGCCGTTGGCAGCCCAGGTGCGCTGGACCAACGCCGATCTGAGTCAGTACACCGCGCGCGGCGCGCCGTTCGCGTCGCACGGCGTTGTGATCGCCAACGAGGTGCTCGATTGTCTTGCGCACCACAAAGTCGTTCCGCAGCGCGACGGTCGTGTCGGCGTCGTCTTTGTCGTGCCGGTGCTCACCGGCAGAACGCCGCCATCGCTGCGTACGGTGGCCGGCGTCATCCCTGGCAAGCGCGGGGTACCGCGAAACCAGTTGCACCGGGTATTCACCAACGACCGGTTGCGGCGCCGCATGCGGTTCATCGAAGTCGTCCTGCCGTTGGCAGCGGTTCGCGGGTTGCGGTCCTTTGTGCGCCGACACTGTCCCGAGTTCTTTTTCCCCGGCAAGCAATACCCTCCCTACTTCGCATGTCCGGCGATGGAGACGCTCGTTCGCAACACCGCGCGATTGTACGCCGCGTCCGACATGCTGTGGATCGACTATGGCGAGAATCGGGGCGCGCATCTTACCGCCCCCGAGAACCGCCGGGTATTCGCCGGCCCGCCGCGATCGGGCGCGTCGGTGTACCGGGCGCCCGGCTTGGACGACATTACCTTTCTGGTCGACTTTTCGATTGTGCGCACGGCCGCCGAGCGCGCGGGCTTGGCGGTCGACTATTACGGTGGGCAGGGCGAGCTGGCGCGTCGTTCTGGTGTGCGCCTTGACCGCAACGCCCGCGCAGAGATTCTCCGCTATCGCACGCTCGGCTGGATGCTCTCGGTGATCGGCATCGGCCCCGAGCGCGCTTGGCGAGGCGCCGGGTTGACGTGGGGGAAGGCGAAGGGAGGACGTTTGCGCGATGACATCGCGCGCGGCGTGGCCGAGTTTCTCGGTCACCGTCGCACACACTTCAAGCTCATGCTGCTGCGGCGTGGGCCGGCTGATCGAGTGCACAAGTGAGCGTGGGGCCGTCTGAGCCAATCGAAGCGGAGGGGTGGGAAGAGTCGGCGGACTCGTCGCGCTCCGCGCGGCGGGCGCAGCAGACGCTGGTCGCGATGTGTGGGCTGCTCGCGTACCAAGGCTACACCGTGTCGATCAACGGCGTGGCCGCACCGTGGATCGCCAGCAGTTTTCAGCTCAGTCAGGCGGGAGTCGCCACACTTTATGCCTTCATTTCGATCTCCGCGCTCGGTGCACTCGTGCTCGCCCGGCTGGCGGATCGCGTCGGGCGGCGACGCATTCTGCTGGTGTGCCTGACCGCGACACCGGTCTGCGCGCTGGGTGCCGCACTGTCGTTCAGTCTCCCGCTGTTTGCGCTGTGGGAAATTCTGCTCAACGCGTGCATCGGTGCGACGATGTCCGGGGCAACGGTCATGCTCGCCGAGGAGTTGCCGATTGCGCGGCGTGCCGCCGGGCAGAGCTACGGCGGCTTAGCCATGGGTTTCGGGAGTGGATGGTGCGTGATCGTGATGCCGCTGCTCCTCGATGGCGGCTATTCGTGGCGGTGGATCTTCGCGGGCGCCGTGATCGGCCTGCTCGGCATTCCGCCGCTCGCGCGCGTTCTGCCTGAAAGCCGGCGGTGGCAACGCGCCGATGCGAGCGGCGCCACCACCGGGGTCCGCTTCTATGATGTCTTCGGTCCGCGCCACCGCCGCCGCACGGTACCCATGCTGACGTGCGTATTCCTCGGCGCTATCGCCGGCGCCGCCGCGAACAACTGGCCATACTTCCACGCGGTATCGGTCGTCGGGCTGTCAGCCGATCTGGCCAGCGTGATGGTGATCGGCGGCGGTGGAATCGGGATGCTCGGCTTCCCAATCGGCGCGTGGCTATGCGAGCGGCTCGGGCGCGTGCCGACCGTGGCGCTGGCCGGCCCACTGGTGTCAGCCGGCACGGCGTGGTTCTACTGGGGCCCGCCGCCGGAGTGCACCTGGCGCCTGATCTGGCTGGGAGCCGGCTATTGCGGCTTTTCGATCGCCGTCAACGCCGCCATGGTTGGCGGCAACGCGGCGGCGACCGAGCTGTTTCCCACCGCGATGCGGAGTACCATCATTGGCTGGTTCGCCCTCACCAATGCACTGGCGTCGGTCACCGCGCAAGTGGCGATTGCGGTGTTCTCGGCCCCGCTCGGGGGACTATCGAACGTGGTGGGCTATCTCGGATTGCTGGCGATACCGAACGCCGTCGTCTTCGCTCGCTTCATCGACGAGACGCGCGGGTTGCCGCTGGAGGTGGCGGCGGGCGAGACGCCTAGTGTCGGCCGCGACCGAAGTCGAGATTCGTGTTGATCGCGTCGAGCAGCTGCATCGCGCTGCTGCGCGCGCGCTTGAGCACGCTGGCTTGTTCGGTGGTCAGAGCGCCGAACTCGCCATCCAAGAGCAGGTCGTCATACCCGAGGATCGCGTTGAGCGGGATGCGCAGTTGATGCGACATCGTCGTGACGAACTCCACTTCGAGCCGCTTGCTGCGCGCAACCGCTTCGAGCAGACGTTTGTTCTGTTGGGCGAGCCACTGGACGATTCGCCCGTGTTCCGCGCTCGACGGGAGCGGGTTGAGTTCGCCCAATTTTCCGAGATCACTGTGGCGTGCCCGGCTGAGGTTGAGCGTGTCGGCGATCATGTCCAACAGCGCCCGTGCGCTGTGCTCTATCCGGCGTAGGGCGTCGGCCTGTCCGGGCGTCGGCTGCCCGAAGGTCCCGTCGATCAGCAGATCGTTGTAGCCGAGAATGACATTCAAGGGCGTGCGCAACTCCGATGACAACGTAGCGACCAAGTCGTATTGCGCGCGGTGCCCGCGTTCGAGCTCGTCGACCAATCGGGCGTTTTCCAGCGCAATCGCCGGCAGCCGCACGACGAACCAGGCCCCATGTCCGTGCTTGGTGTCGATGCGGATGTCGCCGCCGTGGGCGGCGATGATCGCGCGCGAAGTGTCCAACCCACGGCGAGCGCGCGGACCCTGGTCATCATGATCCGAGTGGAACAGCTTCGCCGCCTGCTCGTCGCTGATGCGGGGGCCGCTGTCACCGATGGTCAGCTCAACCCAATCGCCGTCCGTCTGCGTGCGACAGAGAATCAGATCGCCTTGCTTGGTGGCATTGACCGCGTGACGCAGCACATGGCCGAGACCGCGCTCGAGTTGCGGCGCGTCGATCCAGGTCAACGGCAACGACGGATCCAGGTCCAGACCG
>Ga0335069_10003994_pt1 | contig 22030 bp, 33 predicted proteins | sample Lox_Sample_11_FD_206714 | JGI IMG/M metagenome (GOLD analysis project Ga0335069, IMG submission 206714) | Soil microbial communities from Loxahatchee National Wildlife Refuge, Florida, United States - Lox_Sample_1.1 | ecosystem: Environmental > Terrestrial > Soil > Wetlands | place: USA...
GCTATGTCGACGTGATCATTGATCGCTGGTGCAAATTCACCGGCCGCGAAGCGTATCGAGTCGATGGCGATGATCTCGTGCCATGGTCAGATGCCACAGATCCGCGCCAGCCGAAGTCCATGCTGCGCAAGCTCTTCACGAAGTCATAGCGGGGTCTGCCCACAGGTTTTTCACATCATAAAAAATCGCCTTGATTCGTTCTGATCACTGCGCGACACTCGACATCGAAATTTTATAGCCAGTTTTTTTGTTCAGCCCAGGCGAGTTGTGTACACCAGTACTGCTCAACCTCTCGCCTGGGCGCTTTATCCATTCACGCCTAGGAGATCTGCACATGACATCACCGCCAGTCAAACCGGAAATGAAGTTCTGGAGCATCACGCATTTCGATCACGAGAAACAGGCACAGGAGTTGGAGCGGCTTGCCGAAGAGCACGGTCTGCGCGGCTTCATCGATGTGTCGGAGGAGGTGTACCACAAGAGCCCGGGCATCTCGAACACCGGGCTCTCATGGATCGCGATGTCGCCAGCGCACTACGAGGTCTACCGCGATGATCCGCCGCCGCGCACGCCAGCGCTGATCCTTGGAGCTGCGATCCACCGCGCCATCCTGGAGCCCGAGCGCTTCGAGAACATGTACGCCGGGGAACCGAAGTTCGACAAGCGCACGAAGGTCGGCCAGGCAGCCTACAAGGAGTGGCTTGAGAACGAGGGCAATGGCAAGGAAGCGCTGAAGATCGAGGACATGGAAACATGTCTGCGGATCCGCGACGCTGCATCTCGGAACATCGTGCTGCGCAACATGCTCGACTACACGCAGGGCAAAGCCGAACAGTCGATGTACTGGTACGATGGCTTCATCGAGGAGGACGTGCAGGGCAACGTGCTATGCCGAGCTCGCTGCGACTTCGTGCGCATCGGCGACGACATCATTTGCGATGTGAAGTCAACTCTCGATGCAAGCGCTGAGTCGTTCGGCCGCACTGTCCACAATCGCGAGCTCCGCTACTACAAGCAGGCAGCATTCTATTCCGATGGCTACAAGGAAATCACGGGACGCACGCCGCAGTTCGTTTTCATCGCCGTTGAAAAACAGAAGCCATATGGTGTCGGCATTTACGTGCTGGAACCGGATGCCGTCACAATAGGCAGATCCGAGTATCGCTCCGAGCTTCTCACATACATGCGCTGCAAAAAGAAAAATGAATGGCCGTGCTATCCGGCTACCGTTCAGACGCTTTTTATGCCATCGTGGTTTTTAAAGCCCTAAACAAATCAGAGGAGGAAGAGTTATGGAAACTGCACAGAATGGTTCAGGGAACGCCGTCGCCAGAGTTCAGCCGCTAGCGGATCCAGTCGAGTTCGCGCAAGAGCGAGAGGCGATGCGCGTCATGCACGAGAACCCCGATGTCGCTGTCGCGATGGCTCGTGCGAAAGCGGAAATTCAGGCGACAATCGAGTCCATGGTCATCGTAGCGAAGCGCTTCCCGCGTGACGAGGTGCGGTGCTTTCAGCGCGTGATGGAAGCCTGCAAACGCAAGACACTCGCTGGCGACGCGTGCTACAGCTATCCGAAGGGCGGAACGAAAGTGACGGGGCCATCGGTCTACCTGATTCGCGAGATCAGGCGGATCTGGGGCAACTTCTATTCGAACTGCAGCGAAGTGTACCGCATGGAGAAGTCGAGCATGATGTATGCGATCGCACGGGATCTCGAGGCCAACGTCGTCGAAGAGCGGCACTTCATCGTGCCGCATCGCACGGAGCTGAAGGATGGCGTGTACAAGGATCTAAAGTCCGACCGCGACATCTACGAGCTCATCATGAACATGGGCACACGCCGCGAGCGTGCGTTGATGGAGTCGTGCCTCCCGGCGGACTTGATCGAAGACGCTGTGGCGCAGTCGGAGCGCACACTTCTCAAAGACGCCGGCGACAAGCCGATCATCGACCGCATCAAAGACATGGTGGTCAAGTTTGGCGAGATCGGCGTGCCGAAGGAAGCGATAGAGAAGCGACTCGGTCACAAGATCGAGCACACGAACGAGATGCAGTTCGTCGACCTCAGGAAGATCTACAACTCCATTCACACGGGAATGGCTGGCAGAGAAAAGTTTTTCGAACTCGACCCCGCCTCGACCGACCAAGCATCCGCACTCAACGAGAAGTTCGGCCAACCGAAGGCACCAGCGGAGAGCGAGGCATCCAACGGTGCCAAAGCCACAAAGGGTTTGAAAAACTGACAACGCCAGTCGGGCTGTGGGGGCATTTGCCCCCTGGCCCGGCAACCACAGGGAGGATGCGATGGCTTACAACGTGCGAGAAGAGTGGTTCCTGGATGAGAGCGGCCGTCGTTCTGCGTTGATCAAAGCTGTGGCCTCGCGGCCGAAGGACGATGCGGAGCAAGCCGATGGGATGGCTATGAGGGCGTGGCGTCTCGCTAGGCGCTTCTGGGAGGACGGCAGGCGCTTGATCCCAGAGGAGGACTGGCGAAGGGCCGACCTGGAAGTTCTGATCGACTGTGGGCTCGCTGAGCGACGTTCAGGTGGCATCTACGTGAAGGGGACCTTCGACTGCCACGACTGGGTGCATAAGAAGAGCAAAGCTGGGCACGCGAGCGCCGAAGCACGCCGCAAAAAGTACGGATCCGCGCAGCCTAAGAAGCTCGATCAGACGTCGAACAGCCCCGAACAGCCCCGAACACGTGTTCGAGACGCGTTCGAGAAAACTGGCGAAGATCTGGCGGAACAAAATCATTGGGAAAACCTCGAACACATCGAACAGAACTCGAACAGCCTCGAACCTTTCCCTTTCCCTGTCTCTTTAAAAGACAAAGATTTAAATAACCGGGTAGCTATACACACGTCGTCTGGCGACGACACGCGTCCGCCAGCCAAGCCGAAGTCGCATCCGCTCTTCGAGATCTGGAACGCCAACTGTGGGCAACTTCCCAAGGCGAAGTCGCTCAGCGCCAAACGTCTCAAGCGCTGCCAGAAAGCCCTGGCATTAGAGCCAGACCTGGGCTACTGGGTTCAAGTCGTCCAGCGCATCGCAGCATCGAAGTTCTGCCTCGGGGGGGGCACCACGGGCTGGATTGCCGGCTTCGATTGGCTGCTGCAGGACGATGTGCACCTTCGCGTGATGGAGGGCAGGTACGACCGCACCGGAGCATCGAAGAGCGGACGCACGTGGGACGTGGACACGCACAAGCACAGCGATGCATTCGAGTTCAAGAAGCTTGAGTTGGGAGACGCAAATGGAGCATAAAAAATCAACGCTGACGCCAGTGACGGAGATCCTAGGCGCTTCCTTTCCGCCGCCAAAGCCTGACATCGCGTGCCAGATCTGCGGCAAGCAGTTCGAGTACGTCCGCCGCTACGAGGATGGCGAGATCACGCTTGGCCTCACGCCGATGTTCTACTGGCGCAAGCTGAACGACGGCCACGAAGACTGCATCGCTGCGCTCGCGCAAGCCGAGATGGAGAAGAGAAAAAACCAGCTGGATCGCCAGTACGCTGAGCGCGTCGAGCGGCTCCTGAAGAACGCCGGCGTCTCTCTCAAAGCTGCAGCTCGCATGACGTTCGACACGTACTCGCCTCAGAGCGAAGCGGCCGCGAAGATCGTGGACCGCCTCAAAGCGTGGGAACCAGGCATGCCGGGCATCTTGCTCAAAGGCGGCACTGGCGTTGGCAAAACGCACTTGATGATGGCATTCGTGAACCATCTTGTCCGCCGCGGTATCGAAGTGCGCTTTGCGAACGTCAACCGCGTGTTCGACGAGCTTCGTGCGTATGACAATCAAAGCGAGCAAGAAAAGGCGATGCAGAGGATCGAGCGCAGTGCCGTGCTGATCTTGGACGACATCGGCGCAGAGAAGCTCTCGGAGTGGGCGGAATCGAAACTGGAGCGCATCCTGACCTACCGCATCGACGAGGAGCTTCCCGTGTTCCTCACGAGCAACTTGACGCGGGAAGGTTTCGTCGAGAAGTTTGGCGATCGAGTTCTGTCGCGTATCGCCGGGCTAGTGCGTGTCGTGGACATCAGCGGCAAAGATCATCGCCGCGCGTAACGGAGCGCATCGAGTGCAGTTAAGGCTTCGTAAATTTTCTCTCAGCGTAAAGCGTGCCGGCGCAAAAGCGATCGAGCCAGCAGAGCGCGACATCCAGAAGGCGATCCTGGACTACCTCGAGCGTAGCGGCTACACGGTGTGGCGGCAGAACCTCGGCGGCGTCATCGTGCACAACGCCAACGGGATCTCGCGGCGCAAAAATCCGATGACGGGCTTTCCAGATCTCGCAGGAATTTTTAAACTAAGACCAGGCAGGATGTTCGTGATAGAAGTCAAGACTAAACGTGGGCGCGTGAGCAAAGAGCAGACGAGCTGGCTCGCGAGGCTCTACGCGGCGGGAGTCGCGACATGCGTCGCACGCAGCCTTGATGACGTCGTAGCGTTCCTGCAAGCACATGACAGGAGAGAAGATGGCAGAGCAATTCCCGACTGAGTATCGCACCCGCAACACGGATCCCGACTCGCCGCGCGAGATCGTCGAAGCGTTCTTCCTGGGCTGGCCCATGGCGAGCTGGCCGGGCTGGGCGTTCAGGAACTTCCAGATCGATGTCGGGCGTTGGGACGAGGGGAAGGGCTCGCTTCGCCTCAAAGACGACCAGGGCCGGCTGACCGAAGAGATGTTCGGCGGCGCCCAGGCTGGCTGGATCATTCGCAGGCGCGTCCCGAACACGGTCGACCGCTTCACCTATCAGTGCATGACGGACCAGAAATTCAATTCGCTCTACATGGCGAAGGAGGTGCCTCGTGCTCAAGAAGCTGCTGCGCCGTCTTAAATGCGACCTCGATGAGGTCATTGCGTGGCGCACGTACTTGCTCGTGGATGGTGAAACCGTCGAGCTTCCCGTAACGAGAGGAGAGCTGCTTGCTGAGAAAGCTGGCAAGACAATTAAAAAAGGCCTGGGCCTCCCTCTCGATCAGAGGCCCGCGCCGCACGGTATGTCCTGTCCCGAAGGAAGCAGTCCTGATGCGCTCGATCTTGATCGAATCTTCAAAGCCAGTTAAGACGGGTCTCTTCTGGACGATCGCTTGGTGCGCAGCGATGGCACTTCTTGGCGCCTGCTGCACGCTCGACTTCGATCAGTGCGAGGTCTACACGATCGGGACCGATGAGCGGAGTTTGTGCGAGAGCAAGGCGCTGAGCGAGAACATCGCGTGCCGCGCCAAGTGGGACCGTTGGCTCTCACTCGACTTCACGGACGCGAACCATGCCGCAGCTCGCTGCCAAGCGGGGGTCGGCACATGCCAGGATCCGTCCGGAGCATCCAGTCGACCGTAGCCTGCCACCGCGTGTCGCTTCGCCGTTGGCCCACGAAATAGCCCAGCATGAACATCCCAGCTGCAACCATGGCAATCGTGAAGAACGCAACCACGTCGTCGATAGGGCTCCAGGGAGGCCTTCTCATAGGAAGCCCCAGGCTGAGAGCTGCTGTTCGAGCAGCTTCGAGTCGGTCTCCCGCGAGAGCCAAAAGCCAGCGACCCATCGCAGCGACTCGACTCGCACGAAAGCACGCATGGGGTTCTTCTCCGTTCTCATGGCGACCGCGATCTCGCAGTAGAGCGTCTTGTCGCGCAGCTCGAAGCCGGACACGCTCCCGCGCAAAGCATCGCTAGCTTCGCCGAAGCGGAACAAATCTCCGATGCGCGGGATGACACACATAGCGCGATTTCGCCAGGGCAGCAGAATGGCTACCTCCCAAAAGAGCGCCGACATGTACCTCGGGCATCGTGAGAAATCAAAGACTTTAATACTTTCTATAATAAAATCAGAGGTATATTTTGGTATGATTTAGTATACCGGCAGTGATATACCGCCAGTAGAACGTCTACAGACGCAGATCCCGCGGCCGCGTCTCTCGACACACGAACCACTGCCTCGAGCGGTAGCGCTCAAACTGAGGGAGCTTCGAACACCGGGTGCACAGATGCCACTTCCCGCGACGGCCGACGATCACGGTCGCGATCCGGCGACAACCGAGGCGGACCCGCGCTCCGTTCCGAGCGATGACGATCTTCTCGGCCCGGCTGAGGACCGGATCCCACTCGCAGCGCTTTCTAGCCATGGGGCCATTATACCGCCCGTAATATACCGCCAGTGAACTGGGCAAAATGTTCCACGTGAAGCTCTAGCGCCCCGATAGATGCGACATGAAAGCCCGAACCCTTGCACCGCTTGGCTTTGGATTTTAAACTGAGAAAAAAAGCTTGCAGCCTTCTCGCCTCCACATGTACACGTGTAGACAGACATAACGCGCACTTGCGACACGATCCGTAGCAAAAATGTTACAGAAGGGGACATAAATGCCCGAAACGATTGACTTGCACAAAAATGTTGCGCAACCGACACGCATGGACGAGGCCGAGCTGAACAAAGAGTGCGCCGCGGCCGCCGCATACTTCCAAGCCAAGTTTCTCTCCGGCGCTCCGGACGACAGCAAAGCGCTTGGCATGAACTGCTTTGCCAAAGGTTTCGGCGCTGGCATCCGATGGATGGAGAGACGGCTCGCGGACGCGAAAGGAGCTCCGACATGACAGACATCAACGGCGCCGGCGGCAAGACCATCGCCTGGCAAGCCCTGATCGAAGGCGAGTTCCTCCAGTTCATCGGAGCCATGCAGTTCAACTGCAACCACGTACTCGAAGAATGCAAAAAGCACGTTCCTGATGTGAAGGACAAAGCGTGCCAGATCTTTGTCACAAATCTTTTTGTCGAATCACTCATCTCGGTTTGCCTCGAACGCATCACATCGCTTCTGAGAACCGTAAGCCCAGCTCTCGAAGCCGATATAATTGTGGCAATAAAGCAGAAGTTTGAACAACTTAGGCAGGACAACCCGCAGACACTCGGAGCCACCGGTCCACAGCTTGTCCAGCCTTCCGCCCCAGGAAATTAACAGGGCCAATGCAGGGCGATCATGAGTGACGATGGCTACAAGGTAGACAACAAGCACCCGCCACGGGAGCACCAGTTCAAACCCGGTCAGAGCGGCAATCCTGAGGGGGCACGCCGCCACAACCAGGAGCTGAAGCGCTTACGGCGGCTCTCAGCGGAAGAAGTGTCTGCGATCGCCACGATGATCCTGGAGCACGACCGGAAGGCGCTTGTCGAGCTCACCAAGAAGACGGACGCCAGCATCCTGCAGCTGTGGTTCGCCAAGATCGCGGCGAAGGCGATCGACAAGGGAGACGCGACGGCGCTGTCGATCATACTCGATCGCGTCTGCGGGAAGGCACCGAGCAAGGTGGAGATCAGCGGGAAGGATGGCGGCCCGATCACGACATCCGAGATGACACACGAGGAGCGGCTGGCAGAGATCGAGCGGCTGCGGAAACTGCGGGAGTCGTGTGGAGACGATTGAGGTCAGATGCATCGGCTGCGACAAGCTAGTTGCGGCGGATGCGGTTGAGGACGATGGACTATGCGCGGTGTGCTGCGGAGCGGAGGATGTGATTTGGTGACCAGAGACTGCACGTGCGACAAGCCGCGGTGGAGACGCATCGAGCGGCTGGCAAAAAAAATCGTAGAGCTTCATCGCTGCGAGAACATGCGAGCCCCTGCCGATTTGATTGACGAGTTGGAGAGCGCAATTTACTACGGCAAATCCAAGCGCTCTCTGCCATTCTGGGTTGACGAAGAAGTAGCCACAAAGAGGTAGAACATGGCCAAGCGCAAGCGCAGAGTTGAAGCCGCAACAGACATCGACGACATCTTGGATCAAGTGCTCACCGAAGCAGAGAAGTGCGATGGCGTGCCGGACATCAAAAAGATCTGCAGGGAGTTGGAGATCTACTACGCGGACTTCCGCGCTGCATCCGCAGCTGCCGCTGACAATGAGGACGAGGCGTACATCGAGCGCTACAAGGCGATCTTCGGTCGCAGGCCTATGCGATCCCGCAATGGCGTTGCCGACGAAGTGCCGGGCGAAGAGGAAGTCGAGCACTTTGCTGCTGGCGAGGAGGAAGAAGGCGACGAGGTCGATGCTCTCTACACCGTGATCCGCGCTCTGAAGCCATTCAAGTCGAATGTGCGGGCGCAGATCATGAAAGCAGCAACAGCAATGATCGAAGTGAGGGGGTGACTATGAATCTGGGCGCACTAATCCGCCAACTGGAAACGGCTCCGCAAGAGCATGAAGTGATGTTCAACTTCGGATATTTTAAGCCGCAAGAGTTGCGCAGCTATCGCGGATATTATGAACACCTTGCATTGGGATACACAGATCAAGAGTCATATAAAATCACGGTGCGAGAGCTCCTGAGCATCCTCAAATCTGCCATCGGCAACGTGTTCGAAGGTTATAAAGGTGGAGCATACGCTGCAACTGCCGACCGACTCGTGTACGTCTCAAACTGGGGAGATGTAACTGGCACAACCATTCTGTCGGTGCAAAGTGATGAGGTGCGGACGTATTTGATGACCGGAAACGAAGACGTCGATGATGCAAGCGAGGGTACGGACAATGGCTGAGTTAGGCAAGATCGGAGTCGATGTCAGACGTACGCCCGACTTAAACGTTTTTATGACGACGTTGGCAGCAGCGATCATCGTCGGCTCATTCCTAGGGCTGCTGTACACAAGCTGGCAACGTAAGGAGGAAGATTCGTCTTACGAAAGCGTTTGCCTCGATGCGCACGAGTTCCTAGTGTATGACGGCAACATCGTGCAGAACGTCGATGACGATGGCGCACCAGTGCCGTGCAGCGAAGAGACCAACAAGTGAGAGACGCCAACCTGATCATCAGCGAAGCGGAAGTGCGCGAAGCACTCGCAGCTCTCATCGAGAGCAAGACGCATTTGAACAAAGTGCAAATCGATCTGATGAAGAGGGCTGAGAACGGAGCGCCAATCGAATGCGACTTCCGCGTGTTCTTTTCTTTTCAAGAGAAGGAGTGATGCAGTGAATCCAGACACAGGAAAGCTCTACAAGCCAGAGCAATTCGAAAAGCTGCCGCAGACTGAGCAGGAGAAATGCGTTGAACTCACGGAATCCGAGTACGATGCCATGCGCAAAGTGAACCGTCACGAACGGCGTGCCGCGCTGGCAAAGATGAGACGAGAAGCGAAGAAGCGATGAGCGAGCATCCGATCGCCAAGTCGCTCCGCGAATCGCCAGAGCAGTGGGAGGTCTTCCTGTACACCATCACGCACAAGCTGGCGAAGATCGACATGTGGATCGCGAACGGCTGGTCCTTTGTGGGCCCCCGCGATGGCAAATACTGGCACGCATCGATGTGGGAGAAATGGCAGATCTGGCGGCAATTCAAAAAGTGGCGGCGGTGGCGACTGGAGAAGCTGTTGCAGGAAGGCAGCGATGGCTCGGTTTAGTGACGAAGAATTGATTGAACTCGCGCATCGACGGCGCGATGCAAATGACCCAGATGTCACCGTGTCTGGCGATTGTGCTGGCGAGATGGCTCGCGAACTTCTACTTCAGCGCCAACTGGAAGCGGCGGTGCGCGATTGTGAACCGTACTACCGTTATATGGATGATGGTAGCCCTAGGGGTCCAGAACCAATGGTATTGATTGAAGCTCTCGCCAAACTCGACTCCCTCCGCGAATGCGCTAGCAGCGAGAGATCGGATGACTGAAGTCAATTGCACCACATGTAACGACAGACGAGCGGCTGCTTGTGATTGTGTCGGCAATGCTTTCAATCCTGGGTGCATGGATGGAGATGTGTGCGGCAACTGCGGAGGTACCGGCATCTACGGCTGTCCAGATTGCTCGTCGCACATTTCTACTGATGAGCTGATAAGCGCCTTTAACGCGAGGGAAAGGCGCGGCTTCCAGTGAATGAGCATCCAAGATGCTATTGCAGGAAAACGTTGATGGAACAACTTAAGCCATGTCCGTTCTGTGGCGCATCTCCAACGCAGCCTGAGATGCCTGATTGGGATGTTCATTGCGACAATTGCGGTTGTTTCTATTTGGTCCAGAGTGGCGAAGATGCGGTTAAATTGTGGAACACACGCTCGATCGATGCCGAAGTCGGGGCGCTTCGGAAAGTCGTCTCATGCGCGAGGCAGGCCAATGACAATTGGAACGAGTTCGAGGCAGAGGGCGGTATGGCTGAGTGCATGCATTATTTAGACAAAGCGATCGCCGAGCTCGATCAGCTGCTGCAGGTGAGAACATGAACGTCTGCTCAGAGTGCGGCGAGCTGCGAACGCATGATCGCCTCAAGGTGGAAGACTTCCGTGCCGAACGAATGATTGCGTGGATAAAAGCGTGGCCGAAGAAGGATGCCATCCTTGGTTTTACAGCTGGCAACGAACGCAACATCGCCTACGCGATCGAGGATCGATTTAGAGAATTCATGGCAAAAGGAGATGCCGAAGTCGATGCGCTTCGTAAGGTTGCAGCAGCGGCCAAGTCTTTGATCTTGATGTGCGACGGACCTTCCTATCCGTGCTCATGCGACAGCCACAAAGAGATGCGCGATGCGCTCGCCGAGCTCGACATGCTGCGGAGCTCGCATGGCTGAGCAGGAAAACAAAATCAAATTATTAATGATGGCGCATGCGGAATGGGCGGCGACAGCGCAATACTACGCCGGATGGTCTTCGGAGTACGAACCAAAACGAGCCGACTTATTTTTCGATGCGGTCATGCGTGCTCGCTGCATTCGGGAAGAGATAGAAGCGTTGCTCAAGCGGGAGCCGTCTTGATGCAGATCTACATCAAGATCGCAGTCGTGAGCTTCGTATTTGCAGTCATGTGGGCTGCGATCGTGGGGTTGTCGCGTGGCTAGGCACTATCTGATCTCGATCAGCGGCGGCAAGGATTCGACAGCGCTGTGGCTGCACATGAAGTACGACCTCGGCCTCGAGAACCTGATCCCTGTCTTCGCAGACACGGGCTGGGAACATCCGCTCACCTACGAGTATCTCCACTATTTAGAGACGAAGCTCGGCAAGCTGCACCGCGTGAAGTCGGATCTCGATTTCGTTGGCCTAGCCGTCAAGAAGCAGCGCTTTCCGTCTGCGCGAGCTCGCTTCTGCACAGAGCATCTGAAGCTGAAGCCATGCCGCGACTTCATCGAGTCGCTAGGTCTCGACGACCTCGTGATCTGCTCCGGCGTGCGCCATGAGGAGAGCAAGTCGCGCTCAAAGATGGCAGAGCGTGTCGACTGCGACGACTACTACAAGCGTCCGCAGTGGCGTCCGATCATCACGTGGACCTGGCAGCAGGTCTTCGCGATCCACGACAAGTACAGCATCGAGCCTAATCCGCTCTACAAGCACGGCATGGGGCGCGTCGGCTGCATGCCATGCATCATGGCGAACAACCGAGAACTCAAGGCCATCGCGGAGCGCTTCCCCGAGGTCTTCGACAAAGTGGCGGAAGCTGAGCAGCGCGTCAGCGCGTCAGCCAAGCGAGGCTGCGCATCATTCTGGACAGCTGGCGACATCCCTGAGCGCTTCTGCTCCAAGAAGTGGGTGCAGATCATCAAGGGCGGCCGCGACAAGAAGACTGGTCGGTTCCGATTGCCCTACGCTGTCGAGCACCCCATCCCGACTCCCGAAGACGTGCGCCGGTATGTGACAATGGACAAGGAAGAGAAGCAGGTCGGCCACAAGATGCCACTGCTCTTTGAGGAACCGCAGAACGAAGACCTTGGCGTATGCTCCAGCATCTACGGGCTCTGCGAATGAAGCCGAGCAAGCCGCCGAAGAAATGCCCGACGTGCGATGCGCCGTATCAGAGCGGCTTCAACACTCGGACCAATGATGTTCCGATCGCGATCTACGAGTGCAGCACGTGGCTGGAATTCGATGAGGATCTCGGCTGGATCATGAGCTGCGGATCCGACCCGGTCTGGGACATGGTGGCGCAGGCCCGTCCGATCGCAAGGGCAATGAGACGCGCACAGGCGCGTGGCGATACTGAGACATTCATCGGGCTCTTCGAGCGACTGCAGGAGACGCTAGGTGTCAGTCGAAAACGTCATAAAAATATTCGAGATGACGAAGCGGGAAGCCGGCCTCGAGCAGGACGATCTGCTGCATCGAGCACGTAACGGGCTTCTGAACTTCACATGCTTCACGTATGCCGACTACCAGGTGAACTGGCACCACCGGGTGATCGCTCGCTATCTGAACAAGTGGGTTCGCCGTGAGATCAAGCGGCTGATGATCTTCGCGCCACCGAGGAGCGGTAAGAGCCAGCTGGTTTCGCGCCAGCTTCCGCCATTCATCCATGGGCTCTATCCGAACGCTCGCATTATTTCCGCCAGCTATTCGGCGGATCTCGCAACCGACATGAACTACGCATGTCAGCGCATCATCGACTCGGATGCGTACAAGCAGCTGTTCCCGCAGTCGCGCATCTCCAGCGACAAAGGTCTGAAGAGCAGCGAAGGGCGCTGGCAGAGGAATGCGGACGGTTACGAAATCATCGGGCACGGCGGCTCATATCGCTGCGCTGGTGTGAATGGCTCCCTAACTGGCAAGGGTTGTGACTACGGAATACTTGATGACGTGATAAAAAATCGACTCGAGGCCGATTCGCCAACCTACCGTAAGCGCATCCTGGAATGGTACACATCGACCATGCGAACCCGCCTAGAAAAAGACGGGTGCATGCTGATCATGCTCACGCGCTGGCACGAAGACGATTTGGCCGGCAGGCTTCTGGCCTTGGCCAAGTCGGATCCGGAAGCTGACCAGTGGGAGGTCCTGTCCTTCCCCGCGATCAAAGACATCGAGAAGGACCCGCTCGCCGTCGACGACCCACGCGAGATGGGAGAGCCGCTCTGGCCAGCGAAGTTCGACCTCGCCAACATGATGGCAACCAAGGCCTCCTCCGGTACGCGGGACTGGAACTCGATCTACCAGCAGCGCCCCACAAACGAAGAGGGCGCGATCATCAAGCGGCACTGGTGGAAGTTCTACGACGAGCTGCCAGAGGGCATCGAGACGATGATGCAAGCCTGGGACTTGACGTTCAAAGACACCAAGAGCTCGGACTTCGTCGCTGGCTTTGTCGGAGCACGGAAGGGTGCCAACATCTACATCGTCGACCGCGTGCACGACCGGCTGAGCTTCACCGAGACCATCAAAGCGTTCGAGAACTTCTGCGCCAAGTACAAGCAGGCCTACGAGAAGGTGGTGGAGGAAGCCGCCAACGGCGCGGCGCTGATCGATACGCTCCGGAACAAGATCCCGGGTATAATAGGGGTCAGGCCGCAAGGAACCAAGATCGCTAGAGTAAATGCCGTGTCCCCGATGGTCGAGGCTGGCAACGTCTATCTCCCGAACCCCGAGCGAGCTCCGTGGGTGAACGAAGTGATCGAAGAATTCACGTCTTTCCCTGCTGGAGCGCACGACGACCAAGTGGACGCGCTGACGCACATGCTCATGCGGTTCAAGCAGATGCCGACAACGAATTGGCTCCCGATCTCGCTCACGGGTGTTAATCCCTTTCAGTGAGCCCCTGGATGCGATAAAACTGATGTCAGCCCCCAAGAGAGACGGTGATGAGTCAATATGCGCTCGTACAAGACGACAAGGTCGTGGACATCGTCGATCTCACGGACGATCAGGTGCCGCAATATGGTCTGCGCTACGAAGCGCTGATCGACCTCTCGACCTACGCCAACAACCCGCAGGTCGGCTGGGTCTTCAACGGGCTCATCGTCCAGCCGCCACCGAGTGCTGATCCAGTCACGCAAGTCGCAGAAAACATCCTCAAGCCAGCAATCGCGTTCGGCCAAGGCCTGATCATCAAGTTTGCGTCTGAGAACATCACCATGGGGATCACGAGCAGTGGCAAGACGCTCGGCGTGTTCCAAGCGCTGCAGGGAGTGGCGGCGCTACTTCAAGCCGGGTCGCTCTACGCAGCGATCACTGCCATCAACGCCGTGACCATCGATGGCTCGCTGGCTCCGTACCTGACAACCGACCGGATCACGACGTATCGCAACTACATCCAGACGTATTTGGGGATCCCGCTGACATGAAGTACATCTTTACGAGCAACAGCACGCCACTCTCGCAATCGATACGCGCATTGTTCCCGACGCCAAGTGGCGTTCCAAATCCATCGCACTGCATCATGCTGTTCTTCAACCACATCGTCGTGCAGTCGAATCTTTACGGCGTCGGGATCGACTGGTGGAAGCAGTTCAAGCAATCGAACAACATCTGCTACGTGCTCGATGCGCCAGCGCCATCTCCGAAGGACGAGAGCGCATTCATGCAGACGCTGCTCGACAAGTACGATGGCGACTCATATGACTACGCCGCATTCGCATACTTCACGGCCGCAGCGCTGCGCTACCGGACGCTCGGCACTCCGATGCCGAAGCGCAACCCGTGGAAAAATAAGGATACTTTCCTCTGTACGGAATGGGACGGGAACATCCCGCCGTGGCTCACCATCACGGATCCGCTACCCGACCTCGGCATCACGACGCCGTACATGTACTATGGTTGGCTATCTAAATACCTCAAGCTGGGGACCGCACCATGACACACGCTGCCGTCGTAGGCCTGCTGAACAATGTCGTCACAAGCTACGATCAAACGAAGACGACCAAAGTGGGACGCATCCAGTCTCGCACGATCAACAGCAACGCGTGTTTAGGTCCGAGCCCGATCTTAGTGGCCGACACGCAGGACGATACTGGTGCGGCTCTCACGGGAGTCATCGGAGTCGGCAGTAGTGGCAATCGGTTCATCGTCGCGCTGCCAGTGGCCGCGAACGTGCTTCAACTGGCCCTGTACAGCTTCGACATCACGGGAGTCAATCCGCCGACGTGGATCGGGAGCGTAAAGGTTGGCCTGCAAGCGAACGCTGGTACTTACACAATCAAGGCTCTGAAGCTCGATGACTCGAATACTTCATCGATGACGATCGTGATCGGGGGCACCAAGACGTCGACATTGACCGATGGCGGTGTGTACGTCGTCCATGGTGTTCCGCTCTCTGACTTCGTGCAAGTTTCCATTCCGACGTATCCACTCGCGAGCAACACTGGCGGCTTGACCAAAGTCGCTTATCAGTACGTGGATGTCGTCGGCGCGAACACCATCACGACGCTCGATGGCATCGCGATCGATACGACGAATCAGATACTCTACGTCGGTAGTGGTGCGGCAGCTTCGTTCAAGATTTATAAATTCAGCTACACCAGTCCACCAGCAGCAGCGACGTCGGGTGCTTCGAGTAGTAATTTCACGTTCGCCACAGGGATCATTGCTGGTCTTGTCGGGACGATTCAGAACGTCAACGCTCTTAAGTACGTTACGCCAGGCCACAGTGCGAACTCCGGATCGCCTTGTGTGTTCTTCGCGACTAACTCGAACCTGTATCTTGTGAAAACGTCGGACATCACGAACGGCGTCACGGCTCCTGCAAGTCTTATAACCGTGGACAACAACGGCCCTTCGGCATTGATGACCAACACAGGCGCGTTGACCACGTGGGATACAGCTCTCGATCGCGCAATCATACAAAACACGCAGGGTTGCATTTGCATAAAGTCGTTTGTCAACACAGATCCGAACGGTTTCAACTTCAGCCACGATACTTGCGAGAAGTTCGAAGCGCTCTCTGGCGCTGGTGGCGGACCATACATGTTCGGTTCGCAGGGCGGATTCGGAGCATTCGTAGCGCACCAAGGATGGCTGCTCGGAAGCGGTCAGACATCTGGGCAGCGCGTCGTCGTGGCAATGGATCTGTATTCGGACGCTCTTTACAAGAACAGCTACCTGATCACGCCAGTGATGAACATAAACGGCGGAACGCCATTCTACCTAGCGCTCCTCCGCGAATACGGCTCGATGAGCACGATGCCGATGGTCCAGTACCGGACCAGCAATTTCTCGCTAGCGCCAGGAGCTGGCGGCTTTGAAGCAAGTTGGACAACACCGCCAGCAAACCAATCATTGATAGCCGCCGCCGGAGCGACGCAGATCCAATTCCGACTTCTATTCCCGATGTTCTTAACACAAGTGCCACCGCAGCTCAGCGAAGCCTATCTCGTCTACATGGATCCGCAGGAGAACTCCGACTACTGGGCATGGGACAACAACCACTCGACGCCCGGCGGAACGCCAGCTCGCTTCATCTGGCGACTCATGAGGGCCTATCCGAGCGGCACTGTGCCGACGACCGCGACAGCGCGGGTCTATGACACATCGCAGAATCTGCTGCTCACGTTGTCGATCGGTGGCACACCGAGCAACGTCACGTATTCGACGGACAATGGCTCGACGTGGAACGCATTGGGGACCGTACCGAACACAGTCGGGACCCTCATCCGCTTCACTCCGAACTCGCCACCTGGCGTGGATGTGATCGCAACATTGCGGGATAGCTGATGACCATCAACGCGTACATCAATGGGCAGATCTTTGCGACAGCCTCGCAGGCGTGCATCAATGACCTGACGCCTCCGACATTCGCCGGGATCACGAGCTCTGCGGCGAACACGGATGGGAGCCTGACAGCCAACTGGTCCGCCGCTACTGACACGAGCACGCCGCTGATGTACCTGGTCTACATTGCGCTTGGCAGCGTAAGCGCAGCCACGCTCTTCCAGTCGACCAATCTCGTGAAGATCGTCCCGCAAGGGCTACTCACGACACGCGTGTTCACGCTCGCAGATCAGAACACTTATCTGGTGAACGGTCAGACGTACACGCTTGGCGTGCGGGCGCAGGATGCTGTCGGCAACATCGACTCGAACACAGCGACGTCTGTGATCGCAGCTGTGGCATCCGGAAACCTGCCGGCTGTCTTCCAGACCATCGCGACCAATCTCGCTGCCACCGAAGCGCTGCTCGCGACAGATCACACCAACCTTGCTGCGGACATCGCGACATTCGGAGCCGACCTGTCGACTCTCGCCGGGTATCTCACTACATTCAACAGCTACCTAGGCACTTTCAATAGTGATCTCACGGCGTTGGCATCATACTTGTCGCAATTCGGGACCGATCTTGGACGCTTAGAAACTGATCTCGACCGATTCGAAGCAGACCTTGGCACACTAGAGACAGATCTCGGTACGCTTGGCGCAGACGTTTCGCAATTCCACACCGACAATGCTCAGTTCCACACCGATGCTGCGCAGTTTCACGCGGATCTCGCAACATTCGAATCCGACTTGTCAAACTTGGCGGCGGACATTGCTACGCTCGACGCAGACGTCGCGCAGTTCCATCTCGACTCTGGCCAGTTCCATACCGACCAAGCGCAGATGCACACGGACGTGGCGCAGCTCAGTACCAACGTCTCGACATTCACGGCGGACTTGGCGACTCTGGCAACAGACCTAGCCACGCTGTCATCGCTGCTCGGAACCCTCAGCACAGATGTGGCGACATTCCACGCAGACGCTGCGATGTTCCACGCGGATGCAGCGCAGTTTCACAACGACATTCAAAGCATCACGGTCGGCCTCGAGATCGTGGATATAAGCGGGACCGTAGAAGACGAGTCGGTCTCTGCTACAGTAGACGAGAACGCAGACGTCACGGGTGACGTAGGAGAGACACCATGATCACGCTGGTGAAGGGATCCGACAAGAACATCATCGTCCGCCTGACTGACGGAACCACCGGCGACCCGCTGGATCTGAGTAGCTGCTCGTTGATCAAAGCCGACTTTGTGAACGACGACGGCACGTGCACGGATCTCTTCTACTTGGCGCTGACTGGCGATACAGTAAACAGCAACAACACAGTCTCGAACATCGATACGACGAATGTCTCGGCTGGCATGCCGATCTCTGGCGCTGGCATCCCGCCGGGGACCACGGTGCAGGCTATTGTCGGCACGGCAGGTCCAGGAGGATCGCTCACGCTGTCCCAAAACGCCACAGCGACCGCTTCCGGTGTCGCGCTGACGCTCGGCACGGTCTCCATCCTTTCGGCCATCATCGGCAAGATCAAGATCGCGGTGAAAGCCGCTGACTCCGTGAAATTTCAGTCTGGCGTTGGCCAGTCTTTTCAGGTGACGATCCTCAACAATGGTGTAACATCGATCGTGCAGTTTTTAAAATCCTTAGAAATCGATGCGGGGATCTGTAAATGACGGTCAAGGAACCGGTACAGAAGAACAACGATGAGTCGTCCTTCAACCCAATGATGGGGCAGAAGGCACCGGAGCAGGTGCTCGACTTCCGCGAGATTGGTGCGACCGGTGTCAAGCGCTTTGCTGGCTTCATCTACGAAGAATTCCTGAGTGAGCTCGTTGGCTGGAAGGGCACTCAGGTCTACAAGGAGATGTCGAACAACGATGCCACCGTTGGTGCGGTGCTGTTCGCCATCAAGATGCTCTGCCGCCGGGTTCCGTGGTTCGTAGAGCCAGCATCGAACAAGCCAGAGGACGAGCTCGCTGCTGAGTTCCTAGAGACCTGCATGAACGACATGTCGATGACGTGGATCGACACCATCGACGAAGCGCTGTCGATGCTCGAATATGGCTACGCTCCGCACGAGATCATCTACAAGCGCCGCATGGGCGACATGTTCGACCCGAGCATGCGTTCCAAATACAACGACGGCCGCATCGGCTGGCGCAAGATCCCAATCCGAGCACAAGACACCATCTACCGTTGGCAGTTCGATGATCACGGGGGCATCCAGGGCGTCGAGCAGATGGCGCCGCCGCACTACTACCGCGTGACGATCCCCGTCGAGAAGATGCTTCTGTTCAGGACACGCATTTCGCGTAACAACCCCGAAGGCGTGTCTGTCCTGCGCACCGCTTATCGCTCGTGGTTCATCAAGAAGCAAATCGAGAACATCGAAGCCATCGGTATCGAGCGTGATCTCGCCGGCATCCCGATCGCTCTCGTTCCTCCGGAACTCTTGTCACCAGACGCCAGCATCCAGCAGAAAGCTGTGCTCGCGGAGATCAAAAACATCACCATCAACGTCCGTCGCAACTCGCAGGAAGGGATCGTCTACCCGCTGCAGTACAACCACGATGGGCGTCTCCTTTATGATTTCAAGCTGCTCACGACCGGTGGCTCGCGGCAGTTCAATACATCCGAAGTGATCAACCGATACGACCAGCGCATCGCGATGGCTGCACTCGCGGACTTCATTCTGCTTGGTCAGGACAAGGTCGGAAGCTTTGCGCTGTCGTCGTCGAAGACGAAGCTGTTCTCGACAGCGATCGGTGCGTTCCTGGACATCATCGCCGACGTCTTCAATCGCTACGCAGTGCCGCGACTATTCGCGCTCAACACATTCACGATCTCCGACTACCCGAAGATCAAGCACGGCGACATCGGATCCGTCGACCTGAACGAGCTTGGCCAGTTCATCCAGCGCCTGTCGCAGTCTGGCATGCCGCTCTTCCCGAATGCCGATCTTGAGAAGTTCCTGCTCGAGGTGGCTGGGATGCCGACCACGCACGTTCCGCAGGAAGAGACAGAAGTGCCAGTCGAGCTGCAGACGCAGGTGAACACGAAGGGGCCGACGCGTGAGATCCCGGCGATCCCGAGCCAGACGCCATCAAGCGATGGCTTCAACACGGATACGACGCCGGCCAACTTCCAGCCGCCAGTGCATGCGCCGCTCACGAACACGTCCGGCAACACCGAGAGGAACTCGTACTGATGCTGGAGTGGCCGGACTACTTCTTCCTCATCCTGTTCGTGGTGATCGTTCTAATTTTTTGGAACTCAGGCAATGACGACAAAGGACGCAAAAACTCGGGAGACGGAACCTGATCCTAGTCTCCACACGCTCTTCAGCAGCACAGGGATGAAGCTGAACGTGTCGAGCCCGATGAAGCGCTTCCTGCGCGGCGTAGGCGCTATGGTCGTTGTGTTCCTCTGCCTCGTAGGCTGTATTGCAATGATCGGCGGGGCGCAGTACTACTTCTGCAAGCAGGACAACCCCAAGACGACAGCCGAGCGCTGCTTTCGCAACTTGAAAGGTCCGTGATGGGCATCGCGATCTACATCGCCAAAGCAGCCAAGCGGCCGCCACCGCGTAGACGCCGGGTAGCAAACACGCCAGCCCGTTTCGCTGCGCTCCAGAAGCAGATGTCCAATGCCGTCGTGGCTGACCTGATCAAGGGCGTCAAGACTTTCAGGAAGCGCATCTCGTCGGACGAGCTCTACAACGCCTGGGCCAACCGCGACTATGCGCACCTCATGAAGATCGTCCCGTGGGAGAAGCTCCACGAGGACCTTGAGCCAGCCACCGATGGGGTCGGCGACTCGATCATACGCGGATCCGCCGCAGCGCTCGAGGCTCTGCCCCCGAACATCAACAAGCACCTGCGCTTCGACAAGAGCAACCCGGCCATCCGGCGCTACCTGAGCCACGAGGCTGCAGGATTGGTGAGTTACATCGAGAGCGACACCCGCCAGATCATCCAGAATCAAATTGCCAGGCATTTCACGGACACCCGCACTCCGAGACAGATCGCGAACTCGATCCGGAACTCGATCGGGCTACTGCCAAAGCACGCCGCGGCGGTGGACAACTACCACGCGGACCTCCTGCGCGGAGGGATGCCGCCAGCACGTGCGGATGCGCTCGCAGCTCAGTACGCCGACAGGCTCCTCGACTACCGCGCCAAGATGATCGCGAAGACCGAAACAGGGATGGCGATCCAAAAAGGGCAGCTATCGGTCTGGCAAGAAGGGCTGAATCAGGGTTACATTGATCGAGAGAAAACCCGTAAGCAATGGATCCTTGATGGCAACCCCTGCGACATCTGCATCTCCGTGGTCGATGATCAGCCCGAAGTCGCCATCGATGAGCCATGGATCGTTTACTATCCCAACGGCGAATCACGAGAGGTGTGGATACCGCGCGAGTCGCATCCGCACTGCCAATGCGAAATGAACCTCGTCTACACCTAGGAGGCCTACACGTGAGCACGCGTCTTGAACGTTTTCTGGATCTCATCGCTTCGGTCGTTCGTAAGAACCAGCCAACGTCATCAGACGTGCATGTCGAGTCTCCGCTCGGAAACCAGCGCAAGGTGACGCCGCCGCTCGACAACCTCGAGGCCACGATCCTGAAAGCCGCGCTGGACAGCGAGACACGCAACGATCTGGCCGACAGCAGCTTCGCCATGCCGAAGGAGCGGCGCTACCCGATCCACGACATCAGCCACGCACGGAACGCGCTGGCGCGATCGAGCGGGAAGCCGGAAGAAGAGACCGTGCGACGCGCAGTCTACCGCAAGTACCCGAGCCTGAAGCCAGAGCCAGCAAAAAAAAAAGTGATGTTGCGAAGATCGCACGCTTCAAAGTAGCGGTTAACCGCGACTACGACGTTCCGTACCTCGCTGGCTACAGCCGAGACCAGAACACCATCTACATCGATCGCCGCGTGCCAGAGAAGTTCCGCGATGGCGAGAAGGATGTCGATCCAACGCCGCTCATCGTCACGCACGAAGTCCAAGAGCAGTCGGCGGAAGATCACCTCGGCAAGTCCTACACCGAAGCGCACGAGATGGCGATTCAAGCCGAGAAGTTCGAAGCCAAAAAGGCAGGTGTGAGCTGGAAGGCATACAACCAGTTCTGCGAAGACTGGTATCATAAGATCAAGAACGATTTCGCGAAACTACCGCCAGACCTGGACATGCAGCCATACGTCGACTCTCCAGAGGACAAGGAGCTGGTCGATAAGATGCTGGCACTTGAGCCCGAGCTCGCAAAGGACCCAGCGTTCCGCATCCAGAAGCGCACGCCAGTCGACAAGGAAGGCAAGGAAGTGAAACCGCGCCGTGTAGCCACAGTAGCGATCCGCCACGGGCATCATCTCCTCATGGGGAAACGTCGCGACAATGGCAAGTGGACCATGCCAGGCGGTCACCTCGATGAGGGCGAGACCTTCCATCAGGGAGCTCTGCGCGAGGTCGAAGAAGAGACGGGGATCGAGCTCGACCCGAACGATCTCTATGACCTGACCGACGTCCACATGCGCGAGGACAAGGAAGGCAAGCCGCTCCACGTCCAAGCATTCCACGCTCCGATCG
>Ga0335069_10003995_pt1 | contig 22028 bp, 12 predicted proteins | sample Lox_Sample_11_FD_206714 | JGI IMG/M metagenome (GOLD analysis project Ga0335069, IMG submission 206714) | Soil microbial communities from Loxahatchee National Wildlife Refuge, Florida, United States - Lox_Sample_1.1 | ecosystem: Environmental > Terrestrial > Soil > Wetlands | place: USA...
ACCAGCCACTGCCCCGGCTTCACCCGCAGGTCGGGCCGCGCCAGCGGCGAGCTCGTCCTGGGGTCGGGGTAGTCTCCCCGGTAGATCTTGCGGATCTGCCAGAAGCCGGTGGCCGGGTCGTAGTCGAGGTCGGCGGCGAGCAGGCCGGTGCCCACCATCTTGCCGCGCCTCAGGTCGCCGCCGCCGTGGTAGGCGTGGCCGACGTTCAGCTCGCCGAACATCTCGCCCAGCATGTCGGCGAGGTCGTCGCGTGACGAGATCCGCTCGGCGAGCGGACCGTACTGCTTCCACACGCCGTCCCAGTCCACGCCGTGCATCTTCGGGTCGTAGAAGAAGTCCCGCTGCAGGCGCCAGGCCTCGTGGAGCATCTGCTTCCACTCGTCGCGGGGATTCACCCGGACCGTCCAGCCGGAGAGGTCGACCTGCGCCTCCTTGGCCGCGTCCTCCTTCGGCGCTTCCGTGGCTCCCGCCTCGATGCGGACGAAGCCTTCCTTCGTCCGGTAAACGAGGACCTTCCCGTCCATCGACACGTCGAAGTCGCGCACGCCGGAGGTGACCGTCGAGAGCTTCTCCTTCTCGACGTCGTAGGTGACGAGGTCCCCGCCGGGTTCCTCGTCCGGACTGTCGCCGGGCGGCATCATCCCCCGGTCGGTGACCTTCAGCCAGTGGAGCTTGCCGGCGATCGCCCGGAGGTTGGTGTAGTTCCCCGGGGCGACGGGAACCTGGACGAGGCGGTCAGCGAGGCCCTCGAAGTCGATCCGGATCGGCTGGACCTTCTCCTCGGCCTTCGAGGCCTTCGTGTCAGCGGCCTTGCCCCCCTTCCCCTTCGCCTCGCCGGCCTTCTCGGCCTTCTTCTCCTCGGGCTTCTCCGGGTCGACGTCGCCGCGAGGGGCGAACGGCAGCGCCCCGTCCGCCTGCAGCGCGAGCACGAACGGCAGCGTGGCCTCGCTCACGATGAAGCGGGCCTCGAAGCGGTCGAGGTAGGGGTTGATGAACCGGTCGGAGAGGAAGTAGAGGGACTTCCCCTGGGGGTCCCAGGCGGGCGCGAAGGAGTTGAACGCGGGGTCGGTGACCGCGTACGCCGTCTTCGTCTGGCCGTCCCAGACCTTGACCTGCTCGAACAGGTTCGGGAGGTCCACGGTGTACGCGAGGTAGCGGCTGTCCGGCGACCAGGCGTACTGGCGGATCTCCCACTCGCTCCCGTCGACGGGGGTGATGGCGCCGGTGGCCACGTCCGACACGTAGAGCTTGTGCTTCTCGTCGCCCCAGGCGATCGCCTTGCCGTCGGGCGACCAGGCGGGCGCGAAGTGCCACCCGTGGGGGACGGGTCCCAGGGTCCGCGGCGGCACGCCGTTGTCGGCGGCGTGGAGCACCAGCTGCTCCTCGCCGTCGATCTCGGTCCAGGCCGCGATCGTCTTGCCGTCCGGGGAGAAGACGGGGGTCCGGGTTCGCGCGAGGCTGCTCTCCGTGATGCGGCGGATGAGGCCCTTCCTGTGGGTGCGGGCCACGAACGCGTCGCCCCGCGCCTCGAGCGCGATGCGCTCGCCGTCCTTCGACAGCGACCACGAGCGCAGCGTGGGCATCGGGTCGACGAACCTCTCGCGCACCTGCAGGCGGTCGCTCGGGAGCTGGATGGGGACCTGCTCGTTCCTGCCGGTGGCGAGGTCGTAGGTCCAGAGGTCCATCTTGTGCTGGTAGACGATCTTCCCGTCGCCCATCGAGGGCCAGCGCACGTCGTAGTCGTCGAAGCGGGTGAGCCTTCGCACGTCGCTGCCGTCGGGGAGCATCGAGGCGAGGTTGGGGCGGCCCCAGCGGTCGGTGACGAAGTAGATGCGGCCGTCGCCCGCCCACATGGGGAAGGCGTCCTTGCCGTCGTACCTGGTGACCTCGGTGAAGGCGAGCGGGGAGAGGGTCCCGACCCAGATGTCCTCGGCCTCGCCTCCCTTGTAGCGCTTCCAGTTGTGGAACTCGAGGCCGATCTTCTGGAGCGCGATCCGGGAGCCCCCGGGCTCGAAGCTGACCCAGGCCGCGGGCTCGAGCGGGATCATCTGGGGAATCCCGCCCGTGGGCGGGATCGTGTAGACGCGGTAGTCGCCGTGCGGGTGGTCGCGCCGGCTGCGGAAGAGCACCTTGCCGTCGGGGGTCCAACCGATGGCCTGGTCCGAGGCGGGGTGGAAGGTGAGCCTCTGTGGCTCGCCGCCGCCCAGCGGCATCACGTAGACGTCGTCGTTGCCCTCGTACTGAGCGGTGAAGGCGATGAGCTTCCCGTCCGGCGAGATGCGCGGAAAGCGCTCCTCGCCTTCGTGGGCGGTGAGGCGCAGGGCGACCCCACCCGAGGCGGGCACCCTCCACAGGTCGCCCTCGGAGGCGAACACGATCGTGCCCCCGCCGATCGCCGGGTAGCGGTAGAAGCCGTCGGGCGGCGCCGCCGCCTTGGCCGGCGCTTCCGCCGCACGCGCGGGGCCGACGAGAGCGGCGAGCAAGAGGGCGAGCGCGACGAACAGACGGCGGACGAGACCCATGTGTCCTCCCGGTCGAAGTCCGGTGACTTCTACTCCCGACACGCAGCCGGCGCAACGGTTCAAGCCGTTGGATGCGGCCTCGGACTCGCGTTCCCGGGGGGCACGCGCCCCGGAAGAGCACGTTCGCCCCTCGCCCCTGAGGCGTACGGTCGGTCAGCGTGGTGCGAACGCTCTACCCCGCGCCGCTTTGACACAACTGTGACGGAAGCCGCGGCAGGGCGGGTGCTACAAGCTAGGAGATGGACATCACGACCTTTCCCAGGCACCCGAAGGGCTCGGCGGCCCGCGTGCTGCTCAGCAGCGTGTTCGGACCGTACGCGCAGGACGACGCGTACGGCAGCCGCCGCATCAACCCCATGGAGCTGTACCACAACCAGGTGACGCGAGCGCAGGGCGGCTACTCGCTGCGGATGTTCCACCGCTCCTGGGGCCTGATGATGATCCAGGCCAACCTGCAGGCGCCCGTCACCCTGCTCGACTTCCCGACGCTGGAGCGCTTCGAGGAGGAGCTGCGGACGGTGCCGTACGACGTGGTCGGCATCAGCGCCATCGTGCCGAACGTCGACAAGGTGAAGAAGATGTGCGAGCTGGTCCGCCGGCACCAGCCGCAGGCCACCATCGTGGTGGGCGGCCACCTGGCCAACCTCGCCGGCCTGGCCGAGCGGGTGGACGCCGACCACGTGGTGCGCGGCGAGGGCGTGCGCTGGTTCCGGGCCTTCCTGGGCGAGCCCGCCGACGCTCCCGTGCGGCACCCGCTCATCATGTCCGCCTTCGGCGCGCGCACCATGGGCGTGCCGTTCGGCCAGGGGAAGCAGGAGACGGCGGCCACGGTGATCCCGTCCGTCGGCTGTCCCCTCGGCTGCAACTTCTGCTCGACCTCGGCGATGTTCGGGGGCAAGGGCCGCTTCGTCAGCTTCTACGAGGACGGCGACGCTCTCTACGAGGTGATGCGCGGGATCGAGGAGCGGCTGGGCGTGCGCTCGTTCTTCGTGATGGACGAGAACTTCCTGCTGCACAGGAAGCGCGCCCTGCGCCTGCTCGAGCGCATGCAGGAGCACGGCAAGGCCTGGGCCCTCTACGTCTTCAGCTCGGCGAACGCCCTGCGCCTCTACACGGACGAGCAGCTGGTGCAGCTCGGCATCTCCTGGGTGTGGCTGGGCCTGGAGGGCGAGAACAGCGAGTACAGGAAGCTCGACGGCACCGACAGCCGCGCGCTGGTGATGCGCCTGCAGTCGCTCGGCATCCGCGTGCTGGGCTCCTCGATCGTCGGTCTGCTCGAGCACACGCCGGAGAACATCGACCGCGCCATCGACCACGCGGTCGCCCACGACACCGAGTTCCACCAGTTCATGCTCTACACGCCGGTGCCGGGGACCCCGCTCCACGCCGAGCACCAGGCGAACGGCACGCTGCTCTCCAGCGACGAGATCCCGGAGGCCGACGTGCACGGGCAGCTCCGCTTCAACTTCCGCCACCCGAGCATCCGCCACGGCGAGGAGACCGAGTACCTGCTGCGCGCGTTCCGCCGCGACTTCGAGGTGAACGGCCCCGCCGTCACCCGCATCGCCCGCACGCTGCTGCGTGGCCACCTCGCCCTGCGCCGCCACCCCGACCCGCGGGTGCGCGATCGCGTCCTGTTCGAGACGAAGGACCTGCCGACGCAGTACGCCGGCGCGCTGTGGGCGTCCGAGCGCTGGTTCCGCAAGAGCCCGCTGCTGGTCGCCCGGCTGCGGGCCGTCCGCCGCGGCATCGAGCGGACCTTCGGCTGGACGGCGCGGCTGGCGGCCCGGCTCGTCGGCCCCGTGGTCCTGTTCACGCTCTGGCGCGAGGAGCGGGCGCTGCGCGCCGGAAAGACCTACGAGCCGCCGACCTTCTACGACGCCAACCCGGCGGCGGCAGCTCGGCCCGAGATGGCGGGTCGGGGCGCTGCGGCCTGCCGCTGGGTCGAGCCGGTCGCCGCCGAGCCGGAGGCAAAGCAGGCCGTCGCCTGAGGATCGCGGCCGCAAGCCGTGTCAGCCGTGGATGCGGCCCTTCAGGTCCTCCGGCCGGAACGACCCCGGCCGGGCGATCAGCGCCCGGGCCGCGTCCACCTGGCCCCAGACGTTCCACAGCATCACGCCGCGCACCCGGCTGCCGTCGAGGTAGTAGACGACGCCCTCCCGGAACGGCTCCTTCCAGTCGGCGACCATCGTGAGACGGGCGTCGAGCATGCCGACGGCCTCGTAGCCCATGTCGAAGAGGTCCGAGTAGAAGAACGGCAGGTGCGTGTACGGGGCGGGGTCGCCGGCCATCGAGCGGCCGGCGGCCTTCCCCATGCCGAGCGCCGCGTCCTCGTGCTCGACCCGGACGCGGCTGCCGAGGGCGTCCGAGAAGAAGTTGGCCACGTCGCCGGCGGCGAAGACGTCGGGCTGGTTGGTGCGCAGGCTGGCGTCGACCAGGATGCCGTTCGCGCAGCCGATGCCGGCCGACCCGGCGAGCGCCACGTTCGGCTCGATGCCGAGCCCGGCGACCACGCCCTTGACCTCGATGTCGCGCCCCGCCCCGGTGGTGAGCGTCCAGCCGTTGCTCTTGCGCTCCAGCCGTCGCACCGTCTCCCCGCTGATCACCTCCACGCCGTGCGACCGGTACGCGTCGGTGACGAAGCCGGACAGCTCGCGCCCGAAGACCCGTTCCGTGATCCCCTGCTCGGGGAAGACCATCACCGGCCGTGCGCCGACCAGGGAGAGGGCCGCCGCGACCTCGGCGCCGATGAAGCCTCCCCCGATCACCGCGATCCGCGCGCCCGGCTGCGCCAGGGCCCGCAGCCGCTCGTAGTCGGCGAAGGTCCGGTAGTAGATGACGCCCTCCGGCGCCTCCGGCAGCCGCCGCGGCGTGCCGCCGGTCGCCAGCAGCAGCCTGCCGAAGCGGTACTCGACGCCCTTCTCGTCGGTCGCCCGGTGGCCCTCGGCGTCCAGCGCCGTGATCCGCCTCCCCAGGTGCAGGACCACGTTCTCCACCCGCTCGGTGCCGCGCCAGATGGTGTCGACCTGCTCGCCCTTCCACAGCGCCTTCGACAGCGGCGGGCGGCTGTACGGCCGCTGCGGGTCGGCACCGACCAGGCCGATGGAGCCGGCCGGGTCGCACTCGCGGATCCCCCGCACCGCCGCGTCGGCGGCCATCCCGCCGCCGACCACCAGGTACTCGTACGCCGGCATCGCTCACCTCCCCAGGCGGTCGAGGAACTCCCGCCGAAGAAGCCGCGTCCCGGCGAAGGTGCCGCGCACGGCGCTGGTGGTGGTCCGCGCGGACGTGGCGCGCACGCCGCGCATCTCCATGCAGAGGTGACGGGCTTCGACCACGATCATGACACCGGCCGGCTGCAGCCGCGAGCGGTGCGTACTCAGCGTCGAGGCGACCACGCCAGACGCAGCGGCATCGAGCGCAGGCGTTGTCCGCTGGCGGCGAAGACGGCGTTGGCGATGGCCGGCGCCGCCGCGATGATCGGCGTCTCCCCCGCGCCCGCCGGCGGGATGTCGCGGTTCTCGACCAGGTGGACGTCGATCTTCGGGACGTCGCGGAAGCGGGGCACCCGGTAACGAGAGAAGCGCGGGTTCAGCACCCGGCCCTCCGCGAACTCGATCTCCTCGGTGAGCGCGCCGCCCAGCGCCATCACGATGCATCCCTGCACCTGCGAGAGCAGGCCGGCGGGGTTCAGGACGGGGCCGGCCTCGAACGCCTCGCAGATCTCGCTGACCACGATGCGGCCGTCGGCGCGGTCGAGCCTCACCTCGACGCAGGCCGCGACCACCGAGTTCTTCTCGGTCCCGCAGGCGAGGCCCACACCGCGCCCGGCGCTCACCTGCTTTCTCCGCGCCGCCCAGCCGAACTCCTTCGCCGCCCGCTCCAGCACCGCCGCGAGGCGCGGGTTCTGCAGGTGGGCCAGCCGGAACTCCAGCGGGTCGGCGCCGGCCGCGGCGGCCAGCTCGTCCATGAACGACTCGCGGGCGAAGTTGTTGGCGGTGGCGCCCAGGCAACGGTAGGACCCCTGGCGCAGCGGCGGGTCCGTCTCGACGGAGGAGACGGCGAGGTTCGGGATGGCGTACGGGGTCGCCAGCGCCGCGCCGCCGGGGTTGATGCTGGTGAACTCCCAGGCCACCAGCCGGCCCTGGGCGTCCAGGCCAGCGCGGCACTCGATGAGCGCCGCCGGCCGGCAGTACGCCCAGGTGAACTCCTCTTCGCGCGTCCAGCGCACCCACACCGGCTTGCCGGCGGCCCGGGCCAGCCGTGCCGCCTCGACCGCGACCTCGGCCGTGTGCTTGCCGCCGAAGCCGCCGCCCATGTCGGGGACGATGACGTGGATCCGCTCCCGCGGGACGCCCAGCTCCTCGGAGAGGTGCCGCTGGGCGCGGAAGGGCCCGTCGCAGCCGGCCCACACCGTCAGTCGCTCGCCGTTCCACTCGGCGACGGCGGCGCGCGGCTCCATCGGCGCGTGCTGGATGAAGGCGACCTGGTACGACGCGCCGAGGACACGCGACGCCTTCTCCAGCGCGGCTGCAGCAGAGCCCTTCTCCTCGGCGCGCGCTTCGCCCGGGCGCGCGTGCGCGCGCAGGTGCGCGAAGAGGTTCTGGTTGGAGACGGGCGCGGGCGCCGTCTTCCAGGACGCCGTGCGGGCGACCGCCTCCAGAGCCTGGGTCGCCCGGTACGAAGTCGGCGCGGCCAAGCCGACGAACGGCCCGTCTCGGAACGCGACCACGTCGGGCATCGCCTTCGCCACGGTGAGGTCGACCGACTCCAGCGTCGCCCCGAACGCGGAGGGCCGCAGCACCCGGCCGTACAGCATCCCGGGGCGCACCACGTCGGAGGGGAACTTGTGGGCGCCGGTGACGAGGTCGCGGGCGTTCGGCCGAGCCACCGGCTGGCCGAGAGTCTTCCACCCGTTCACCGGCGTCAGCGCCACGTCGGGCCGGATCGCCTGGCCGAGGCTGGCCACCGCCTCCCTGGCCTTCGCCAGGTCGGCGTACGTCATCGTCCGTCCCGACGGACCGGCGATCACGCCGTCACGGACGTCGAGAGCCGCCGGATCGACGCCCCACTGCTGCGCCGCGTAGCCGGCCAGCAGCTCGCGCGCGGTCGCCGCCGCCCGCCGCATCTCCGCCACGTCGACCGGCGTCGTCCGGCTGCCGGCGGTGATGCCGTCGTCGGGGACGAGGTCGGTGTCGGCCATGACCAGCCGGACCCGGTCGACCGGCACCCGCAGCTCCTCGGCCGCCGCCTGTGTCAGCTCGGTCCGGGGACCCTGGCCCTCCTCCACCTTCCCGCTGAGGGCGGTGATGGTCCCGTCCTCGTTCAGGAACACCCGGGTCGAGACAGCGGTCCCCTCCGCCCAGGCGGCGGGGACGGCCACGGTGACCAGCAGGCCCGAGCCGAGGACCTGGAGGAACGCCCGGCGATCGAGGGTGTCGAGCGGCTCATCCATGGCGCTCGCCCCGCAGGGTGGCGGCCGCGCGGCGGATGGCCTTCACCATCTTCACGTAGCCGTTGCAGCGGCAGAGATGGCCGTTCATCCCGGCCGCGACCTCCCCGTCGGTCGGGTCCGGCTTGCTCCGCAGCAGTGCGACGGCCTCCAGGATCATGCCCGGCGTGCAGTACCCGCACTGCAGCGCGCCCTCGTCGAGGAACGCCTGTTGCACGAGGTGCAGCTCCTCGCCCCGGGCAAGCCCTTCGATCGTGGTCACCGATTTCCCGGCGACCGCGCTCGCCGGCAGCAGGCAGGCGCGCGCCGGCGCGCCGTCCACCAGGACGGTGCAGGCGCCGCACTGGCCCTCGCCGCAGCCGTACTTGGTGCCGGTGAGCTGCAGGTCCTCGCGCAGGAGGTCGAGCAGCCGACGGTCGGGATCCGTGGACACGCTCCTCGGCGTCCCGTTGACCCTGAACTGCACCGTTCCCCTCACAGCCGGTCTCCTGAAGGGGTCAGGCCCTGGCCAGCGCCCTCTCGTAGCCGGCCAGGCGCCCGGCGTACAGCGGGAAGCGGTCGCACAGCCTGCGCACCTCGCGCTTCACCTCGCCGAGCTCGGTCTCGTTCTCGACCGCGTGCAGCGCGCGCGAGATCAGCCGGCCGATCGTCTCCATCTCCGGCTCCTTCATCCCGCGGCTGGTGAGCGCCGGGGTGCCGATGCGGATCCCGGAGGCCACCATGGGCGAGTTGGTGTCGAAGGGGATGGTGTTCTTGTTGACGGTGATCCCGGCCCGGTCGAGAGCCTTCTCGGCCACCTTGCCGGTGATGCCCTTGGCGAACACGTCCACCAGCATCAGGTGGTTGTCGGTGCCGCCGCTGACCAGCCGCCAGCCCTCGCCGAGGAGCGTCTTCGCCAGCACGGCCGCGTTGGCGATGATCTGGCGCTGGTAGGCCTTCCACTCCGGCCGCAGCGCTTCCTTGAAGGCGACGGCCTTGGCCGCGATCACGTGCATCAGCGGGCCGCCCTGCACGCCCGGGAAGAGGGCGCGGTCGAGCTCCTTCGCCCACGCCTCCCTGCACATCACCATGCCGCCGCGCGGGCCGCGCAGCGTCTTGTGGGTGGTGGTGGTGACGAACTCGCAGTGCGGCACCGGGCTGGGGTGCAGGTCCGCGGCGACCAGGCCGGCGATGTGGGCGATGTCGGCCATCACCACGGCGCCGCAGGCGTCGGCCGCCCGCCGCACCGCCGGGAAGTCGATGACGCGCGGGTAGGCCGAGGCCCCGACCACGATGACCTTCGGCCTGTGCTCGGCGGCCAGCGCGGCGAGCGCCTCGTAGTCGATGCGCTCGTCCTCCTTGCGCACGCCGTAGGCGACGACGCTGAAGTACTTGCCGGAGAAGTTCAGCGGGTGGCCGTGGGTGAGGTGGCCGCCGTGCGAGAGGTTCATGCCCAGGATGGTGTCGCCGGGCTTGGCCACCGCCATGTACACGGCGGTGTTCGCCTGCGCGCCCGAGTGGGGCTGCACGTTGGCGTGGTCGCAGCCGAACAGCTCCTTCGCCCGGTCGATGGCCAGCGTCTCGGCCACGTCCACGAACTCGCAGCCGCCGTAGTAGCGCTTGCCCGGGTAGCCCTCGGCGTACTTGTTGGTGAGCACCGAGCCGAGGGCCTCCAGCACGGCCTCGGAGACGAAGTTCTCGGAGGCGATCATCTCCAGCTGGCTTCCCTGCCGCTGCGTCTCCTTGCGGATCGCCTCGGCCACCTCGGGATCGGTGCGGGCCAGGTTCTCCATCGCGTTCACCTCGTGGCGCCGTCGGGCTCGATGAGGGCCACCCGCCGCGCGTGCCGGCCCCCCTCGAAGGGGGTGTCCAGCCAGACGTCCAGTATCCGCCGGGCCAGCCCGTGGTCGAGGCTGCGGCCCCCGAGAGCGAGCACGTTGGCGTCGTTGTGCGCGCGCGAGAGCCGGGCCGTGTTCTCGTCCCAGGCGAGGGCCGCCCGCACGCCGGGGTGGCGGTTCGCCGCCATCGAGACGCCCAGGCCGGTGCCGCACACCAGCACGCCACGACCCGCCCGGCCGCACTCGATTGCCCGCGCCACCGCGTGGGCGAACACCGGGTAGTCGACCGACTCCTCCGAGTGGGTGCCCAGGTCCTCCACCGGGAGGCCGCGGTGCTGCAGGTGGCGCTTCAGCTCTTCCTTGAGAGCGAAGCCGGCATGGTCTGAGCCGACGACGATCGCCTGGGACATGAAGGAAGCAGGACTCCTCGGCGCGGTACGGCCGAGTATATCAGCCCACCCGGGAGCGGCCGCGACGGACCATCCGGGGCATTGACGCGAGCCGCCACATCGACTCTGCTTGCGGGATGCGGACCCCGTGGTCGGCTTGCCGACCGCTTCTCCCCACCCTCGCCCTGACCCTGGTGGCCGGGCCGTCCTCGCCGGCGCAGACGCCGGTCTTCGGCACCGCCGTCGAGCTCGTCCGCGTGGACGTGGTGGTGCTCGACAAGGACGGCCGGCCGGTGACGGGCCTGACCAAGGACGACTTCACGGTGGAGGAGGAGGGCCGGCCGCAGGCGATCACCAGCTTCGAGCCGGTGGTGGTCCGCAGCGCGCGCCCGCTGCTCGCCGACGAGCCGCCGCGTCTCGGCGCCGCGCGGCTGCGTGCGCCGTCCGAGGGCCGCTGCGTCCTGATCCTGGTCGACGACATCCACCTCTCGCCGCCCGTGGCCGAGCGCGTCCGGCAGTCGCTGCGGAAGTTCCTGGAGGACGACGTGCGGGAGGGCGACTGGGTGACCGTGGTCGCCCCCTGGCAGGAGCTGTGGTGGACGGCGCGGAACGGCTGGGAGTACCGGCAGCTGGCGTCCGTGGTCTCCCGAATCAGCGGCCAGGGGAGCGCCGACAGCTATCACGACTTCATGGTCGTGCGGACCGTCGAGTACGGTGAGATGGGCATGGCCGGAGGCCAGTCGGCGGCGGTCAGCGCTGACCAGCACGCCGGTACCGGCGGACCCGGTCAGTTCGCGGTCGTGGGCGACCCGAACGCGCCGGTCAAGCAGGAAGAATCGATCGCCAGGGTGAAGCAGCGGACCGCAGTCACCCTCGGCGGGCTGGAGCAGGCGCTCGAATCACTGGTCAAGCTGCGGGGGCACAAGTCGCTGGTGATGATCTCGGAGGGCTTCCTGCTGCTGCCGAAGATGCCCGGCTACCAGGAGGCGATCGACGTCGCCCGGCGGGCGAACGTGGCGATCCACTTCGTGGATCCTCGGGGCCTGGTGGCGGACGAGAACGGTTTCGCCCGCGCCATGACGCTGACCGACAGCGAGGGGATCGCGGAGGTGACCGGCGGCACCGTGTTCTCGGGCAACGACACCGAAGCCGGGCTGCGACGCGTCGCCGCGGAGTCGGACGCCTACTACCTGCTCGGCTACGAGCCGGCGCAGCCCGGCCGGGGGGAGCGCAAGCTGAAGGTCCGCGTCCTTCGCGAGGGTCTCACCGTGCGCGCCCGCACCCGCTACTACGTCGCCGCTGCCCCGGCGCCCTCACCGGGGAAGCCGGGGAAAAGCCAAGGCAAGGGGAAGGAGGCGCCGGAGGCGCTGAGCGCCATGCGCTCGCTGGCCGACACCACCGACCTGCCGCTGCGGGTGGAGACGCTGTTCTTCGAGCCCAACCACAAGGGCGAGGTGGCGACGATGCTGGCCACCGAGGTGGTGCCGCCGCCCGGCCCGGCCGGCTCGCGCCTCTTCAAGCTCGTCTCCGAGGCCCGTGCGCTCGACGGCACGGCACCCGTCCACGACCAGTTCGAGGGCTCGCCGAAGGTGACGCCGGGCGTGCCCGTGATCCTGGCCCGTCAATGGAACCTCACCCCCGGCGTCTGGCAGCTGCGGCTGCTGGTCGAGGACACGGTCGCGAAGCGCATCGGGACCCTCGTCCACACCTTCGAGGTCCCCGACGCGAAGCGCTTCCGCATCTCGACGCCGATCCTGACGGCCGAGATCGAGGACCCGAACGGCAAGCGCCAGCCGAAGGTGGCCCTGAGCCGCACCTTCCGGACCGGCAGCACCCTGTACTGCCAGTACAGCGCCTACGGCGCCCCGGCCGCGGGCAAGCACGACTGGGTCCCGCACGTCTTCGGCTCCTGGACGCTGCGCCGCGGCGAGGCGGTCGTCCGCCAGGGCGCGGAGACGCTCATCCAGCCGGCGAACGACGGGCGGGTCACCCGCACCCTGGGCATCGGCCTGCAGGGCCTGGCGACCGGAGACTACCGGCTGGTCCTGAACGTGCGCGACGGGACGACCGGACAGACGCTGAGCCGAGCCGAGCCGTTCACGGTCGCCCCGTGACCGAAGCACGCGCCCCAGCGCGCCCCAGCGCCCGCTTGACGCGCGTGGACCGCCTCGCCGACACTCGTGCGTCTCCGCAGGGGCAGGGGAGGGAGCTTGGCGAGCCGGCGGCTTCGCGGCTATCTGGGGGCCGGTGCCGCCGCCTGGGCCGCAGTGTGGCTCGCGGCTTGCGGCGGGTCGGGCGGCGCCGGTGCCGGGTCGCACTCGGCCCTGATCACCATCGCCAACTACACGAACTTCGCTGCGGACGTGACGATCGGCTCCGAAACCCAGAGGATCGGCGCCGAGTCGCAGGGAAGCTACACGGCGAGGTGGACGGGGGGCGACAGCACGACGGTGTCGCTGCGTGCGGTCGCCGTCGGACGTGCCGAGCTCACCCGCGCCTGGTCAGCGACCGTCACCGACGGCGCGACCGCGCGGACGTTCGTCGAGTTCGATTCTCCGGCGCGCGACCGGATCGGAGGGGTTCCCTGCGACTACCTCGCGCGCCGGACCTGGGACTCGTTCTGGAAGGACGTCGACCCGATCCGCGTGCTGCGCGCCAAGGGATTCGGGTGGGTGCGCGTCGGCGTGACGACGGTCAGCAGCGGCGACCTGAAGGCGACCGACCCCGCGCGGTGGAGCAGCCTGCCGTGGAAGAACGAGTACTGGTCCTCGCTCGAGTACGCGGCCGAGATCCTGCACGAGGCGGCGGGGGCCGGCCTGCGGCTGCAGGTCTTCCTCTTCCTGAGCGACACGGCGGCCCATGCCGGTATCCAGGACCCGCCGGCGGCGTGGCGGGACAAGGACGTCGCGGAAACGGCGCAGGCGCTCGAGGCGTACGCCTACACGACGGCGAAGGACCTCGCCGACCGGGGACTGCGTGTCGAGGCGTACGACATCGGCAACGAGATCGAGGCCGGGATCGTCGGCTTCCGCCCCGACCAGCGCATCCCGCGTCCTGCCGGCGTCGACGTGACCCGGGACATGGGCTACATGCGCACGCAGGTGTGGACGATCGAGGCGGACCTGCTCAAGGCCGCGATCCGTGGTGTCCGGCGCGCCAACCCCTCCGCCGCGATCGTGCTCCACGCCGACAGCGTGGGGTGGAACAACGACAACACGCGGACGCGGACCTTCTTCGAGACGATGGTCGAGTACGGCGTCGACTTCGAGGTCGCGGGACTCAGCTACCCCTACTCGATGTACGCGGACAACGACGGCATCCCGAAGCCCTACTTCGCCTCCCCCGCTTTCACCGAGCTCATCGGGGACCTGGCCGCGCTCGGCAAGCGTGTGCAGATCTCCGAGTACATGTACCCGAACGACCCGACCGGCACCTCCGGGCAGCCCGACGCCGGCTATCCCTTCAGCCCCGAGGGGCAAGCGGCCTGGATTCGGAACTTCCTCGCCGCCGTGGCCGGCCGTCCCGAGGTCGAAAGGGCCTTCTACTTCTACCCGGAGTACTTCCGCGGCATGAGCCACGGCGACGTGCCGGGCATCGAGAGCTCGGGTCTGTTCCGCAGCGACGGCGAGGTGCAGCCCGGGTTGCGGGTCTTCTTCCCGTAGCGGCCGCGTTCTCTCCACTAGCGAGAGAGCCTCAGCACCGCCCGGCACCCGCCCTCCGGCCGGTTTGCCAGGCTCAGCGTGCCGCCGTGCGCCTCGGCGATCTGCCGGCACAGCACCAGGCCGATCCCCGAGCCGCCGGGCTTGGTGGTGAAGAAGGGCACGAACAGGTTGGCGCTGGGGGGCAGGCCGGGGCCGTCGTCGTCGACGAGGATCTCCAGCGCCGGCGCCGGCTTGTCGACGAGGCACCAGGAGAGCCGGACGGCCCCGTTGCGCGAGGCGGCCGCTTCGGCGGCGTTCTTCGCGAGGTTGATCAGCAGCTGCTCCAGCTGGTCGGGGTCGGCGTCGAGGCTGACCTCGGGGCCGCCGGGGACCGCCACCGGCACCCGCGTCTCCAGCCCCGCCACCCGCCGCACCAGCGGCGCCAGCGCGATGCGGCGCTTCTTCGGCGGCGGCAGGCGGGCGAGCTGCGCGTAGGCGTCCATGAAACGGCGCAGCGCCTCGGCCCGCGCGGCGATCACCCCCAGCCCCCGGCGGGCGTCGTCCTCCCAGTCGGCCGGCCGCGGCTCGCGCGCGAGGAGCGACACCAGGCTGCCGGCGACCGAGCGGATCGGCGCCAGCGAGTTGTTGAGCTCGTGGCCGATCACGCGGATCAGCCGCTGCCAGGCCTGGCGCTCCTCGTCGCGCAGCGCGCGGCTGACGTCCGCCAGCACCAGCAGCTGCATCGGCCGGCCGCCCTGACGGAAGCTGCCGCGGCGGACGTCGAAGCGGCCGCTCGCTCCGGGGAAGGAGGCGTCGGCGATCCGCGGCGTCTCGCCGGCGAGGAGCCCCGCCAGCCCCAACGCCTGGGCGTCGAGGCCGGTCAGGCGTTCGGCGGTCGCCCCCAGCAGCCGCTCGCCCGCGCGGTTCATCAGCCGCAGGGTGGAGGCATGGTCGAAGGCGAAGACGGCGACGTCGATCTCCTCCATCACCTTGCGCAGGAGCGCGCTCGCCTCCAGGGCGCCCAGGCGCTGCTCGCGCAGCGTCTTCGCCAGCGCGTTCACCTCCGAGTAGGCCTCTCCCAGCGGGTCGTCGCGGCGGCCGACGCGCGCGCGGAAGGAGAAGTCCTCCTCGCGCATGGCGCCCAGCAGGTTGGAGAGCGTCTGCAGGGGGCGGGCGACCGCCTGGCGGGCGGCGCCGGCGGCGGCCAGCGCGCCCAGGATGGCGAGCACCACGAGGGTCCAGCGCGTCTGGCTGGAAAGACCGCTCGTCCACAGCAGGACCGCGCAGAGGAGGAGCGCGGGCAGGGCACCCGCCAGGGCCAGCAGCTGGATGCGGCGGTCGTGGGCGAGCCGGGGTGGGCGCTTCACGCGCCTTTCTCCTACAGCCCGTAGCGCTGGAGGCGCCGGTAGAGCGCGCTGCGCGAGAGGCCGAGGGCCTCGGCCGCGCGGCTCACGCTGCCGCCGTGCCGCTGCAGCGCCTTCTTGATCAGGAAGGCCTCGACCTCCTCCAGGCTCATGTCGTCGAGCTGGCGCGGGGCGTCGCCGGCCGCCGGCTGCAGGCCGAGGTCGGCCTCGCGGATCTCCTCGCCGCGCGCCATCAGCACCCCGCGCTCGACCGCGTGGTCGAGCTCGCGGACGTTTCCCGGCCAGCCGTGCGCGGAGAGCGCGCGCAGGGCGTCCGCGTGGAAGCGGCCCACCGCCTTGCGGTAGCGCTGGCCGTGGACGCGCAGGAAGTGGGCGGCCAGCAGCGGGATGTCCTCCGGGCGGTCGCGCAGCGGCGGCAGCCGGATCTCGATGGTGTTCAGGCGGAAGAGCAGGTCCTGCCGGAAGCGGCCGCTCCCGACCTCCTGCCGCAGGTCGGCGTTGGTGGCGGAGAGCACGCGGACGTCGGCCCGGCGCGTGCGCGAGGAGCCGACCCGCTCAAACTCGCCGGTCTCCAGCACCCGCAACAGCTTCGGCTGCAGGTTCAGCGGCACGTTCGCGATCTCGTCCAGGAAGAGGGCGCCGCCGTCGGCCATCTCGAAGCGGCCGACGCGGTCGGCCTTGGCGTCGGTGAAGGCGCCCTTGACGTGGCCGAACAGCTCGCTCTCGAAGACGCCCTCCGAGAGCCCGCCCGCGTTCACGGTCAGCAGCGGCTTGGCGCAGCGGGCGGAGACCGCGTGCAGCGCCGCCGCCACCGTGCCCTTGCCGGTCCCGTTCTCGCCGGTCACCAGCACGTTGGCCTCGGAGGGGCCGACGCGCTCGATCAGCTCGAGCACCGGCTTCATCGCCGGCGACTCGGCGATCAGCAGCGGCCGGCCCTCCTCGCGCAGCGCGCGGTTCTCCGCCTCCAGGCGCTGGCCGGTGCGCAGCGCCCGCGCCAGCTCGGCCTGGGTGCGCAGGGTGGCGATCAGCCGCGCGTTCTCCCAGGGCTTCTGCACGAAGTCGCTGGCGCCGCGGCGCATGGCCTCGACCGCCACCTCGACGCTGCCCCAGGCCGTCATCACCACCACCGGCAGCGTGGGGTCGATGGCGTGCAGCTTGGTCAGCAGGTCGAAGCCCTCGCGCCCGGAGGTGGTGTCGCGCGTGTAGTTGAGGTCGATCAGCACCACGTCGACCTCGCGCGACTCGACCTGCGAGAGCACCCCGGCCGGGGATTCCGCCGTCTCCAGCTCGAAGCCCTCGGGCTTGAGCAGGAGCCGCAGCGCCTCGAGCACGTCCGGCTGGTCGTCGGCGGCGAGCACGCGCGGCGGCAGGCGGCTCATGGGCGGGTCGATTCTACTCGGCCCGCAGCGCGATCGTCGGGTCGACCCGCGTCGCCCGCCGGGCCGGCAGCCAGGCGGCCAGCAGCGCGACCGCCAGCAGCAGCGCAGCCACGGCGGCCAGGGTGGCGGGGTCGGTCGGGCTGAGGGCGAAGAGCATGGCGGCGATGGCCCGGGAGGCGAGGAGCGCGCCGAGGAGACCGGCGCCCACGCCGACCGCCGAGAGGAGAGCGGCGTCGCGCAACACCATCTTCAGGAGCTCGCCGCGGCGGGCGCCCAGGGCCATGCGCACGGCCAGCTCGCGGGTGCGCTGCGAGACGGCGTAGGACATCACCCCGAACAGGCCGAGGGCGGCCAGGAAGAGCGCGACCCCGGCGAAGCAGCCGAGCAGCAGCATGTAAAAGCGCGGCTCCGAGACGGAGCGAGCGAGGATCTGGTCGAGGGTGGCGACCCCTGCCACCGGCAGCTGCGGGTCGAGGCCGTGGACCACGCGCTCCACCACCGGCGCGAGCGAGCGCGGCTCGACGCTGGTCCGGAGCACGAGGTCCATCGAGTGCACCGGGAACTGCGCGTACGGCACGTAGATCTCCGGCGGATGCTCGGCCGCCAGCCCGCGCTCCTTCACGTCGCCGACGACACCGACCACCTCGCCGCCGGCCTTGCGGCCGCGCCCGCGGCCCAGGCCGAGGCGGATCGTCTTGCCGATCGGGTCCTCTCCCGGGAAGAAGCGGCGCACCGCCGTCTCGCTCAGCACCACCACCTGTGGTGATTCGGGACCGTCTTCCGGCCGGAGTCCGCGTCCTCGCCGCAGGGGGATCCCCATCGTGCTCAAGTAGCCGGGTGTCACCACCCGCACCTCCATCGTCGGCTGCTGGGCGGGCGGCGGCTCCGGGCGGCCGTCGACGGTGAAGGAGATGTTGAACCGGGCCTCCGTCAGCGGCAGTCCCAGCACGGCGCCGACGGAGCGCACGCCGGGCAGCGCCGCCAGCCGCCGCTGCAGCTCGTCGTAGAAACCCAGGAGCGCGGGGTCGTCGGCGTAGACGGAACTCGGCAGCCCGACGTGGAAGCTCAGGGCGGAGTGCGTGCGGAACCCCGGGTCGACGCCGCGCAGCCGGGCGAAGCTGCGCAGCAGCAGACCGGAGCCCGCGAGCAGGACCATGGCCAGCGCGATCTGGCCGATGACCAGCCCGCCGCGCAGCCGGCGGTGGCCGCCGGAGAGGATGCCCCGCGCGCCCTGCCGCAGCGCCTGCGCCGTCGCCCGCCGGCTCATCTGCAGCGCCGGGGCGGCTCCGAACAGCAGGCTGGTGAGGAGCGAGACCACGGCTGCGTAGCCGATCACCGCCCGGTCGATCCTGACCTCGGCCAGGCGGGGCACCTCCTGTGGCGCCAGCGCCAGCAGGGTGTCGAGGATCCCGCCAGCGAGCAGCAGGCCGGCCGTGCCCCCCAGCGCCGCCAGGGCCAGGCTCTCGGTGAGGACCTGCCGGACGAGCCGCGCGCGTCCGGCGCCGAGCGCAGCCCGCACCGCCAGCTCGTTCTCGCGGGCGGCGACGCGGGCGAGCAGCAGGTTGGCGACGTTCACGCACGCGACCAGCAGCACCAGCCCCACCGCCCCGAGCAGCACCAGCAGAGAGCGGCGCGCGTTTCCGACCAGGGCCTCGTGGAGGGGGATCACGGTCGCTCCGACGTTCTCGTCGTCGGCCGGATAGGCGCGGGCGAGCCGTGCGGCGATGGTCGACACCTCCTGCCGTGCCTCGTCTACGGTGGCGCCGTCGGCCAGCCGGCCGATGACGCCCAGGTACCAGCCCCCGCGGCTGTGCGACCGGAAGTGCTCGTCGTACTCGAGCGGCCTCCAGAGGTCGATGCCCTCCGGATAGCCGAAGCCGTCGGGCATGACACCCACCACCTGCCAGGGCTGGCGGTCGATCTGGACGTCGCGGCCGAGGACCCCGCGGTCGGAGCCGAAGCGATCCCGCCAGAGCCGGTACCCGAGCACGACCACCCGGGTCCGCCCGGGCTCGTTCTCGCCGGCGACGAAGCCACGGCCGAGGAGCGGTCGCGCCCGGAGCACCTCGAAGAAGCGCGCGCTCACGTCGGCCGACTGCAGGCGCGCGGCCGCACCCTGGCCGGTGAGGGTCACGCCGTTGGTGTCGATCGCGGCGAAGGCGGCGATCGTCCTCGACTGCCCCTCCGTGTCGAGGAAGTTCTGGGGCGAGTAGACGGCGGGACGTCCCTTCCAGACCTGGGCCACCGAGACCAGGCGATCCGCCTCGGGGAACGGGAGCGGCCGCAGCAACACCGCGTCCACCACGCTGAAGATCGCGCTGTTGGCGCCGATGCCGAGGGCGAGGGTCAGCACCGCTACCAGGGTGAAGCCGGGGGCGTGCCACAGCCGACGCAGCGCGTAGGCGAGGTCCTGCCGCAGCGAGTCCAGCATCGTCAAGGCTCCCTGAGTATGGCCAAAGGGTCGAGGGCGGCGGCGCGACGCGCAGGGAGGAGGCTGGCGAGGGCGGCGACCGACAGGAGAACGACGGCGACGGCAAGGAAGGTGGCCGGATCGGTCGGGCTCAGGTCGTGGAGGAGCCCTCGCAGGAGTCGAGACAGCGCGAGCGCGCCCAGGAAGCCGGGGATCCCTCCCAGGACGGCCAGCCGCAGCCCGTCGCGCAACACCATCGACTGCACCTCGCCGGCGCCGGCGCCCAGGGCCATGCGGACGCCGATCTCGTGGGCGCGCCGGCCGACCGCGTAGGCCATCACGCCGTAGATCCCGCCCGCCGCCAGGGCGGTGGCGACCGCCGACAGCAGCGCCATCAGCAGCGCGCCGGTGCGGTCCTGCGCCAGCGATTCCGACAGCAGCTCGGGCATGGTGCGCACCCTGGTGATCGGCAGCTCCGGGGCCGCGCCCCTCAGGCGAGCGATCACCGACTCGGCGACCACGCGCGGGTCGGCTCGCGTGCGGACCACGAGCGTCGTCCCTCTCCACCAGCCCACCGGGTCCTGCGAATAGGGGAAGAGCACCTCGGGCTGGACCGGCTCGGCGGCGCCCGCCTGCCAGGCATCCGCCACCACGCCGACGATCGTCCGCCAGCCGAAGTCCCCGACCCTGATCCGCGAGCCGACGGGATCCCCGGCGAAGGCGGACCGGTGGACGAGCGCCTGGTTCACCAGCACCACCGCCGTGCTGTCCGCGCCGTCTCGCTCGTCGAAGGCGCGCCCGCGCACGAGCGCGATGCCCATGGCCGCGAGGTATCCCGGGCTCGCCGTGCGGATCACGGCCTGGGGCACCTCGTCCGACTCCCGGACCTCCTCGCCCTCGACGACGACACCCGCTCTCCAGGTGTCGCCACCGATCGGCACGTGGTTCACGAACGCCGCGCGGGCGACGCCAGGAAGCGAGCGGACCTCGTCCGCGATGCCCTCCAGGAACGCGGGCCGGGCGGCGCCGTCGGCGCGGGCCGAGCCCGACAGCGAGAGCGTCACCGTCAGCAGGTGATCCGGACGGAAGCCGGCGTCGAGCCGCTGCAGGAGCAGGAAGCTCTTCACCAGCAGGCCCGCTCCCGCCAGCAGCACGACCGCCATCGCGAACTCGCCGGCCACCAGCAGGTCGTGCAGCCGGTGGCGTCCGCCCCGGCCCCCGGCCAGACGCTCTCCCTGTTTCAGCGACGGCACCAGGTCGGCCCGGGAGGCGCGCAGCGCGGGCAGCAGGCCCGCCAGCAAGCCGGTCAGCAGCGAGAGGGCGAGGGCGAAGACGGCCACGCGCGCGTCGACGCTGACCTCCTCGGCCCGCGGCAGCCCGCTGGGCCCCAGAGCCAGGAACGCCGGGATGCCCACGCGTGCCAGGCACAGCCCCGCGATCCCGCCCGCCAGCGACAACGCCGTGCTCTCGCCGAGGGACTCCCGGAGCAGCCGTCCCCGGCTGGCGCCGAGCGCCGCGCGGACGGCCACCTCCTTCTCGCGGGCGAGCCCCTGGGCCAGCAGCAGGCTGGCCACGTTCGCGCACGCGATCAGCAGCACCAGGGCCACCGCCACGCTCAGCAGCAGCAGCGCAGGGCGGGCGCGCGAGACCACCGGCTCCTGCAGCGATTCCAGGTTGACGCGCAGGTCGGCGTTGGTGCGCGGCCATTCCCCGGCCAGCCGTGCGCCGACGACGTCCATCTCGGCCCGGGCCTGCTCCAGCGTCGCCCGCGGCCGCAGGCGGCCGAACACCCGGAGGAAGCGTCCGTGATCCGCCTGCTGCGCCGCGCTGAAGACGAGCGGAACCCACATCTCGGCGTCGGTGGCCCAGAAGGGAGGGAAGCGGAAGCCGGGTGGCATCACGGCAGCGACGCGGTAGGGCCGGCCGTCCAGCACGAGCGAGCTGCCGACGATCGCCGGATCCGCCCCGAACCTCCGCCGCCACAGCGAGTCCCCGAGGACGAGCTGGAACTCGTCGCCGCCCTCGTGGAAGGTCCGCCCGAGGGCCGGCGCGACGCCGAGCAGGTCGAAGAGACCCGGCGTCGCCTGGAGACCGTGCAGCTCCTCGGCCGGTCCGCGGCCGGTGAGCACGGGAGACCAGGGGTGAGCGGCGGTGAGCTGCTCGAGCGCCCGGCTCGCGCTCCTCCATTCCAGGAAGTCCGCCGGCGAGGTCGGGTCCCGCCGTTCCGCCTTGGGGGTCTCGTGGGCGAAGAGGGCCACCAGCCGGCCCGAATCCCGGTACGGCAGGGGCCGGAGCAGCACGGCGTCGACGACGCTGAAGATCGCGCTGGTGGCCCCGATACCGATGGCCAGGGTGGTGACGGCCACCACCGCCCAGCCCGGAGCCCGGAGAACCCGACGACGCACGGCGCGGTCAGCTCCTCGCCGGTTCGCCCGCGGCCGGAGCGCTCGAGGCCGCAGCTTCCGTCCGGCTCTCCTCGCCCGCCAGCCAGCCGTCGCGCAGGCGGATGATCCGCCGGCCGTAGCCGGCGTTCGTCTGCGAGTGCGTCACCTGGACGATGGTGGTGCCCTCGGCGTTGAGCTTGCAGAAGAGCTCCATGATCTCGCGGCCCTGCTCGGAGTGGAGGTTGCCGGTGGGCTCGTCGGCCAGGATCAGCTTGGGGCTCGACACGATCGCCCGGGCGACCGCCACCAGCTGCTGCTGGCCGCCCGAGAGCTGGCGCGGGTAGAGGTCCTTCTTCCCCACGATCTGGAAGCGGTCGAGGGTGTCGGCCACGATCGCCTGCCGCTCCGACTTCTTGAGGTTGCGGTAGGAGAGCGGCAGCTCCAGGTTCTCGGCCACCGTGAGGTCGTCGAGCAGGTGGTAGCTCTGGAAGACGAAGCCGATGGTGCGCTTCTGCAGCTCGTGGCGGTCCTTGCGGCCGAGCTTGTGGACCGGCTGGCCGACCAGCGTGTACGTGCCGCCGAACTCGGCGTCGTGCAGGCCGAGGATGTGCAGGAGCGTGGACTTGCCGGCGCCCGAGGGCCCCATGATGGAGACGAACTCGCCCTCGGC
>Ga0335069_10003996_pt1 | contig 22026 bp, 15 predicted proteins | sample Lox_Sample_11_FD_206714 | JGI IMG/M metagenome (GOLD analysis project Ga0335069, IMG submission 206714) | Soil microbial communities from Loxahatchee National Wildlife Refuge, Florida, United States - Lox_Sample_1.1 | ecosystem: Environmental > Terrestrial > Soil > Wetlands | place: USA...
CTTCACGGCGCCCGTCGCAGACCTGATCCTGAGCGGCGACGCCGCGGAGATTTCCCGCGTGCACCGGCGCGAGCTCACCGTGATCTCCATCGACCTGCGCGGCTTCACGGCGTTCTCCGAGACCGCAGAGCCCGAGGAAGTGATCAGCGTGCTTCGCACCTACCACGCGGAGCTGGGCATCCTCGTGAACCGCTACCAGGCCACGCTCGAGCACTTCGCCGGCGACGGCGCCATCATCTTCCTCAACGATCCCGTCGAGCTGCCCGACCATCCGCAGCGCGCGGTGCGGCTCGCGACCGAGCTGCAGGCCGCGATGCGCCCGCACATCGCGGAATGGCGGCGCATGGGGTTCGACCTCGGCATCGGCGTGGGCATCGCGATCGGCTACGCGACGATAGGCGCGATCGGCTACGAAGGCCGTTGGGAGTACGCCGCGATCGGCAACGTGTGCAATCTCGCCAACCGCCTGTGCTCGGAAGCGAAGGATGGCCAGGTCATCACAACGCATCGCGTCGGCTCACGCATCGATCCGGCGACGAAGATGTCGCCCCTGGGCGAGCTCACCCTGAAGGGCTTCGCCAAGCCGGTCGCCGCATTCGACGTGGCGGGAGGCTGACCATGGGCCTCTGGGTCGGCGACTCGACGCGCCGCATGCTGCTGAAGACCGCCTTCCGTCGCGACGACGCCGGGCGCCTCGTCTACATCCCGGGCGGCGCCGACAACCCGCTCTCGTTCCACGCATACGTCGTGCCGGACCAGGCGACCGCGGACCTGCTCGCAACCCGCTACCTCCCCGGCTTCCGCGCCTGGCTCGTCTCGCTGCTCGTGTTGATCGTGCTGCTCGGCGCACTTGCCATCTGGAGGCCGGAAGGCCTGCATCCCCTCCTCGTCGTGCCGTTCGTTCCCGTGAGCCTGCTCGCCCAAGGCTACATACCGGTCGTGATCGGCCGCAGGCTGGCGCGCGAATTCGGCCTCGTCGGCTATTCTCGCTTCCGCAGCATCGGCCAGGCGGCGGAGGCCGTGATGCAGGACAGCAAGCCCGCCGCCATCTGGTTTCTTGGAACCGCATGCGTCCTGGGCGCGGGCTTCATTCTCGTCGTCCTGGTCCAGGTCCTGCGCCGCGGCGAGCTGGAGTTCGCGCTCTTCCTCGCATTGCTGGCCGGTCCATCACTGGTCATGGCGCCGGCCTACTTCCTTGCCCTGCGTGAGCGCCGCATCAAGGCGGCCAATGCACGGCTGGAGGCCATCGTCGAGGAACGCACGCTGCAGTTGCGCGAAGTCCACGAGAAGCTCAAGGCCAAGGTCGCCGAGCAGGTCGCGCACATGGAAAAGCTGGGGCAGCTGCGGCACTTCTTCGCGGCGCCGGTCGCCGAGGTGATCCTGCGCAAGGAAGGCTTCGATCCCTCGCGCGTGCATCGTAAGGAGCTCTCCGTCATCTCCATCGACCTGCGCGGATTCACCGCTTTCGCCGAAACCGCGGAGCCGGAAGAAGTGATCGGCGTGCTGCGGGCGTATCACACGAAGCTGGGCGAAGTGGTGAACAAGTACCAGGCCACGCTCGAGCATTTCGCGGGCGAGAACGCCATGGTGTTCCTGAACGATCCGCTCGACGCGCCCGACCATCCGCGACGCGCCATCGCCATGACGGTGGAGCTGCGCGATGCCGTCGCGCCGATGATCGCCGAATGGCGCCGACTCGGTTACGACCTGGGTTGGGGCGCCGGCATCGCGACCGGGTACGCGACGATAGGCACGGTGGGCTACGAGGGCCGCTGGGAATACGCGGCGATCGGCAGTGTTTGCAACCTCGCGGCGCGCCTTTGCGGGCAGGCGCATCCCGGCCAGGTGGTCACGACGCATCGCGTGCTGTCGCGCGCGGGTGATGGTATCGGGCTCGAACCCATGGGCGACCTCACGATGAAAGGCATCTCCCGACCGATCGCCGGGTTCAACGTCCTGTCACTCGCTTAGAATCCTCCCTTGTCCTCCGTGGTCCCCGTGGCCCATGAATGAGCTGAAAGACAACGTCGTCGCCATCACCGGCGCCTCGAAAGGCATCGGCGCCGAGCTCGCGCGGCAGCTCGCCGCGAAGGGCGCGAAGCTCGTGCTCGCCGCACGCAGCGAGAAGGAGCTGGAGGCCGTCGCCGAGGAGTGCCGCAAGGCCGGTGCGCAGGTCGTCACCGTCAAGGCCGACGTGGCCAGCGAACGCGATTGCCAGGCCTTCATCGCCGGCGCGATGGTGGCCTTCGGGCGCCTGGACGCGCTGGTGAACAACGCCGGGGCCACCATGTGGGCGCGCTTCGAGGACATCCGCGACATGTCGATCCTCGAGCAGATCATGCGGGTGAACTACATGGGCGCGGTGTACTGCACGCACCATGCCCTGCCGCACCTCAAGTCGAGCGGCGGGCTCATCGTGGGCATCTCGAGCCTCGCCGGCAAGACGGGCGTGCCCACGCGCACCGGCTACAGCGCCGCCAAGCACGCCATGACGGGATTCTTCGACTCCCTGCGCATCGAGCTGGAGGGTTCGGGGGTGGACGTCACGATGATCTACCCGGGATTCGTCTCGACCGGCATCCGCGAGAACGCGACGGGCCCGGACGGCAAGCCCATCCTCGTGAGCCCCGTGAAGGAAGGCGAGGTGATGAGCGTGCAGGATTGCGCGCGGCGCATCGTCACCGCCATGGAGGGCCGGGAGCGGGAAGTCGTCATGACGGCACGCGGTAAAATGGGCCTTTGGCTCAAGCTCGTGGCGCCCGGCCTCATCGACCGCATCGCCAAGCGCGCCATCGAGCAGGGACGCTGATGGAACTGTCGACCTGGATCACCTACCTCGCCGCCACGATCGTGCTCTCGCTCTCGCCCGGGCCGGGCGTCTTCTCGAGCGTCTCCTCGGGAATGCACCACGGCTTCCGCCTCGGCGTGTGGAACGGCATCGGCATGCAGTTCGCGAACCTCTTCATCGCGATCGGCGTCTCCCTCGGCCTGGGCGCCCTCCTCCTCGCCTCGGAGACGCTCTTCACGATCGTGAAGTGGCTTGGCGTCGCCTACCTCATCTACCTCGGTATCGCCACGTGGCGGGCGCCCGCCAAGACGTTCGAGGAAGACAAGACCGACACGGGCACCACGGTGCGTGAGGTGTTCATGCACGGCTTCTTCGTGAACGCCACGAACCCCAAGGGCATCATCTTCTTCGCCGCGATCCTGCCGCAGTTCGTGGACGTCGCGCATCCGCAGCTTCCGCAATACGCGATCCTCGCGGGCACGACGTTCGCGGTGGATGTCGTGGTGATGGCCGGCTACACGGCGCTCGCCGCCCGCGTCTTGAAGCTCATGCGCGATCCCCGGCGAATCCGCTGGGTGAACCGCACCATCGGCGGCCTGTTCGTGGCCGCGGGCGTGGCCCTCGCGAGCTTGCGCCGCATCGCATCCGCAGCAGCCTGACTACCATCCAACGAGGAGACTCAACATGATCAAGGTCGGCGACCGCCTTCCGGAAGGAACGCTCCAGGAATTCATCGAGGTCGAGGGCAACGGGTGCACCGTGGGCCCCAACACGTTCAAGGTCGAGGACCTGGTGAAGGGCAAGAAGATCGCCATCTTCGCCCTGCCCGGCGCCTTCACGCCCACCTGCTCCGCCAAGCACGTGCCCAGCTACCTCGCCAACTTCGACAAGCTCAAGGCGAAGGGCGTGGACGAGATCTGGTGCATCTCGGTGAACGACGCCTTCGTGATGGGCGCCTGGTCGCGCGACCAGAAGGCGGGCGGCAAGATCCGCTTCATGGCCGACGGCAGCGCCGAGTACTCGAAGAAGCTCGGCCTCACGCTCGACCTCACGGCGCGAGGCCTCGGCCTGCGCAGCAACCGCTACTCGATGCTCGTGGACAACGGCGTGGTGAAGACGCTCAACGTCGAGGGCCCGGGCAAGTTCGAGGTCTCCGGCGGCGACACGATGCTGGCGCAGGCCTAGCGCGGCGCGCCGCTCACGCGAATATCACCATCGTCTGGCGCCCGAGCGCCACGGCGACGCCGCCGGGCCCCCAGAGCTCGAGCGACTGGTGCGTGTAGCCGTCGCGCGCGGCCCGCACGTGCGCGTCCATGCGCCAGCCCTCGAGCGGCAGCGCGGTCACGTCGTCGGCCAGCATCTCGAGCATCCACGAGAGCGAGGCCGCGGGCGCGGGCCTGCGCAGGAACGACAGCGCGATGGGCGGGATGAAGTCCGCCATCGCCAGCACGTGGTACTCGCTCGCCCTGGCGCCGTCGCGCATGCCCAGCTCGATCACGTTGTCCTTCTCCGCCGCGCCGCTGTACGGAAGGCCGCCGCGGATCCAGCGCGCCTTGAAGTGCTGCGTGAACGAGGGCGAGACGCCGGGCACGTAAGGCATGTCGATGGCGCGGCCCGGCGTGACGGCGGGCGGCTCCGGCACCACGTTCACCGCGGACTCGCGCGCCAGGCCGAACACGCCCACGGCGAGCGCGAGGGTCTGCTCGCCTTCGACGATGCGCGACTCGACGTGCGTGGCGTTCTTGCCGCTGCGCAGCACGCGGGCGCGGGCCAGCACGGGGCCGCCGGGCACGGGGGCGATGAAGGTCATCTGCAGCGAACGCAGCGGCGCCTCGATCCCGAGCGAGCGCATGGCCTTCAGGGCGATGGCCGCCTGCAGGCCGCCGAAGAGCGTGCGGCCCTGGACCCAATCGTCGGGCACCTCGAGCTTCGCCTCGCCGGCCGCGCACTCCACCTGCGACATCAGCACCGAGTAAGGCGTTGTGGCCATCAGTGCCGGGAGCTGAGCACCAGCGCGATCACGACGAGGATCACGATGCCCACCACGAGCCACGTCACCTTCTGCCACGACAGCGGGCTCTCGCCCGCGACTTCGCCCGTCTGTCCGTTCACCAGGAACCGGTAGGTCTTGTTGCGGAAGCGGTAGGCCGAGACCCACACGGGGAGCAGCACGTGCTTGAAGCTGATCTCGCTGTAGCGCGTGGTGAGCTGGCCCACGCGCTGCTGGTCGCCGCCGATGTCCTTGCGCACCAGCGCGTAGATGCGCGAGTCGATCTGCTCCTTGGCGAGCGGGTAGCCCTCGGCGAGGCTCACCTGGTAGGCCTCGGCGCGGTAGCCGCTCACGAACTCGGGTTGGTAGGGCACGAGCTTCTTCAGGTCCCACGCGGACGTGGCGCCGCGCATCTCGCGTGGCAGCGTGTTGGAGGCGAGCACCAGCACGTCGTCGTGGAAGCAATCCACGTGGCCCGAGGCCGGCGTCCAGTTGGTGTGGCGCACGCGCTCGGTCTGCGTCACCGTCTCGCCCTGCGCGTTGCGCACCTCGCGCGTCTCGTTCGTGTAGTAGTCCTCGCCGCGCTCGCCGGTGTAGTCCGTGGAGGTGCGGCAGTCGTACGTCCAGAACGGCACGTACGTTCCGGTGACGCCCGCGTCGCTCTCGGCGTAGCGCTTGAGCTCGCCGGGCGCGAGCCAGAGGCCGCGCACCCACTTGCGGAACTCGTCCTGGGCATGGCGCCGGTCGATCGTGAACGGCACCAGCGCCTTGGGCTTCACCAGGCGGTTCGCGTACCCCTTCGCGACGATGTTGGCGCCACAGAACGAGCACTTGTCGGCGAACACGTTCTCGGGAAGGTTCTGCTCGGCGCCGCACTGGTCGCAGCGCACGTGCTGGACCTCGTGCGTCTCCTGCTTGCCCTCGAGGGCCTTGAGGTAGGTCTGGAAATCGAGCTCCTCGACGCGGGCGTCGCCCGCTTCGGGAATGTCGTTCGTGTGCCCGCAGAACTCGCACTTGAGCGTGCGCGTGCCGGGGGCGAACGTGAGCTTCGCCCCGCAGCCCCCGCAGGGGAAGGTCTTGACGAAGGAGTCGGGCAAGCGGCTAGGTCGGAACCGGCGGCGGAACGTTCGAGAAGAGCGGCGCGAGGTCGGGCAGCTCGCCCGCCTTGGCCCACTGCGCCATGCCGGCCTTCCACACGAGCGTGTTGCGGTTGACCTGCCCGGCGTTCACCTGCTGCTGCAGCGCCGCCAGGTCGAAGGGCCCGGTCTGCGACTGGCCCTGGGCCACGTGATAGAGCACCGCACCGGGAATGGGCGGGGGCGCGGCACCCGCGCCCGCGCTCGCGCCCGCGGCGGCAACGCCCGACATGTTGTTCATCATCTGCGCGCCCATGGCGATGCCCGCGCCCAGGCCCACGCCGGCGCCCGCGGCGCCGCCCGGATTGTTCGCGGCGTCCTTGATGGCCGACGCCGTCTCGTACTGCGTGTAGGCCTTGAGGTCGCCCACGGCCGCCATCGCGCCGCGCTTGTCGATGGCCTTCTCCACTTCCTCGGGCAGGCCGATGTCCTGCACCTGCACTTCCACGAGCTCGAGGCCCATCACGTCGAAGTCGGGCTGCAGGCGGTCGCGCAGCTTCTGGCCCATCTCGTAGACCTTGGCGGACATCTCGATCACCGGGATGCCGAGCTCGGGCATGAGCTCCTTGATGCGCAGGCCGATCTTGCCGCGCAGGTTCTCCTGGATGTCCTCCACCGTGAAGCGGCCCTCGGTCCCCACCAGGTCCTTCACGATGATCCCGGGATCCTTGGCGCGGATGGTGTAGATGCCGTAGGAGGTGGCGCGCACCATGCCGAAATCCTTGTCGCGCATCATCGCCGGGCCCGGCGTGCCCCACTTGAGGTCGGTGAACTTGCGCGTGGAGACGAAATAGACCTCGGCCTTGAACGGGCTGTTGAAGCCGTATTTCCAGCCGCGCAGCGTGGTGAGGATCGGCAGGTTCTGGGTGTTGAGCTCGTAGGTGCCGGGCTTGAAGACGTCGGCGATCTTGCCCTCGTTGATGAACACCGCCATCTGCCCCTCGCGCACCACGAGCTTGGCCCCGTACTTGAGCTCGTTCTGGTAGCGCTCGAAGCGGTACGAAAGCGTGTCGTGGGAATCGTCGAGCCACTCGACGATGTCGACCAGTTCGGCAATCAGCTTGTCCCAGAGGGCCATAGCGTCTCCTTTGTCGTCCCAGTAGTTTAATCTTAGCCGCTTTCACGAACCGGAATCGAACATGGGGATCACCCTTTCCGCCATCAACGTCTACCCTGTCAAGGGCCTGAAGGGCATCGCCCTCGAAAGCGCGCAATGCACCGACCGCGGCCTCCGCCACGACCGGCGCTGGATGGTGGTCGATCCGGAAGGCGTGTTCCTGTCCCAGCGAAGCCATCCCCTCATGGCGACCGTGTGGACCGACCTCACCGACTCCGCCCTCGCGCTCTCGGCCCCCGACGAGGAGGGCGTCGAGGTGCCGCTGGTGCCGCCACCCGCTCCCCCGATGAAGGTGCAGGTCTGGAACAGCATCTGCGACGCGGTCCCCGCCTCGCGCGAGGCCGACTGGTGGCTCTCGCAGTACCTCGAAACCCCCGTGCGCCTCGTCTACATGCCCGATCATTCCGTGCGCCATTCCAACAACAAGTACGCGGGCGAGGGCAAGCGCCTGGGGTTCGCCGACGGCTATGCGTACCTCGTGATCGGCGAGGCTTCCCTCGCCGACCTCAATGCGCGCCTCGCGGCGAAGAACCATCCCGCGCTGCCGATGAACCGTTTCCGCCCCAACCTGGTGCTCTCGGGAAGCGAGGCCTATGCGGAGGACCGCATGGGCGAGGTCCGCATCGGCGAGGCGACGCTGCGCGGCGTGAAGCCCTGCGGCCGCTGCCAGGTGACCACGACCGACCAGGCCACCGGCGAAGTCATGGGCCCCGAGCCGCTCCTCACGTTGGCGAGCTACCGCGACAGCACGGAGTTCGGCCAGATGTTCGGGATGAACATGGTCTCGGTGCGGCCGGGGACGGTGCGCGTGGGCGACGCGGTCGTGCCTTCCTGAGCCTACTTCGCCACGTGCCTCTTCAGCAGGAAGGACGCTAGCGAGGGCAGCAGGAAGAGCGCGCCCAGCATGTTCAGGAAGAACATGAAGGCGAGCAGGATCCCCATGTCGGCCTGGAACTTGAGCGCCGAGAACGCCCACGTGGCCACGCCGATCGTCATGGTGACCGCCGTGAACACCATCGCCGTGCCGCGCTCGTTCAGCGCCTCGAAGAACGCCGTGCCGAGGTCCTTGCCCTCTTCCAGGTGCTTCTCGATGCGGTCGTAGAGGTAGATGCCGTAGTCCACGCCGACGCCCACGCCCAGCGCGATCACCGGCAGGGTGGAGACCTTGAGGCCGATGCGCAGCGTCGGCATCAGCGCCTCGCAGAGAACCGAGACGATGGCGAGCGGGACGAGGATGCACAGCGTCGCCCGCAGGCTGCGGAACGTGACGAGGCACATCACCATCAGCGCGCCGAAGATCGCGAAGTTCATCTCCCAGCGCGCCTTGTCCACGGCCTCGTTGGTGGCGGCGGCCACGCCCATGTTGCCGGTGGCGAGCTTGAACTTGAGCTTGTCGGTGTCGTTTTCCGCGGCGAAGCGCTTCACCTCGGCCACCAGGCGTGCGAGCGTCTCGCCCTGCTGGTCGGTGGTGTTCACGAGGATCTGCATCGCGCTGCAATCGGGGTTGAGCAGGCCCGTCGAGGTGTCGATCGGCGTGACCGACTGCGCCATCACCTGCGGGTCGCGCGGGAGCTGGCGCCACTTGATGTTGCCCTCGTTGAAGCCGGCGTTCACGGCCTTGGCCATGCCCGCGAGCGAGATCACCGACTGCGTGCCCGGCACGTTCTGCATGTACCAGTCGAAGCGGTCGATGGTGTTCATGAGGTCGTACTGCGTGCAGGCGCCGTTCACGTCGTGCGACTGCGCCACCACGCCCAGCGTGTTCACGCCGATGGCGAACTTGTCGACGATGCGCTGGTTGTCGAGGTTGTAGCGCGAGTCGGGCCTCAGCTCCGGCACGCCGATGCCGAAGTCGCCCACCTTGAGGTTGTGCGCCTGGTACAGGCCCAGCGCGAGCACCGCGATCGCCGCGAGCACGATGAGGCGCGCGCGCCCCGGCTCCACGCAGCGCGCGGCGGCGCGCCAGATGCGGTGCGCGCGGCTTTCCTGGTAGGCCTCCTTCTGCATGGCGCGCTTCGAAAGGCGCAGGTGCGAAAGCAGGATCGGCAGCAGCGCCTTGTTGGTGAGGATCATCCAGCCCACGCCGAGCGAGGCCGTGATGCCCAGCTCCCGCACGATGTCGATCGGGATCAGCATGATCACCGCGAAGCCCAGCACGTTGGTGAGGAGCGCGAGCGTCCCGGGGATGAAGAGCTTGGCGAACGCGCGGCGCGCGGCGCCGAGGCTGTCCGCCCCCGAGATCACCTCGTGCTCCCAGGTCTTGGTCATCTGCACGGCGTGCGACACGCCGATGGAGAAGATGAGGAACGGCACCAGGATCGAGAGCGGATCGATGCCGAAGCCCAGGACCGGCAGCGTGCCCAGCAGCCACAGCACCGGCATCATCGCCACCACCAGCGCCACCAGCGTGAGCTTCACGTCCTTCACGAACCACAACATGAGCACCAGCGTGATCACGAACGCCACGCCGAAGAAGGCGATCACGCCGCGCGCGCCGTCGCGGATGTCGCCCACCGCCTTGGCGAAGCCGATGATGTGCACGGTCTGGCCGCCCGTCGAGTATTTGTCGCGCAGGCTTTCGAGCTTCGCGGCGAAGTCGAAGTAGTCCAGGCGCTTGCCGGTCTGCGGGTCGATCTCGAGCAGGCCCGCGCTCACCAGCGCGCCGGAGAAATCCGTGGCCACCGTGCGTCCCACCTCGGTGGACTTGTTCACGTTGGTGCGCACCGTCGCCAGGTCCGCGTCGCTGCCCTGGAACGTCGCGGGGATCACGTTGCCGCCGGCGAACCCCTCCTCCACCACCTCGATGAAGCGCGTGTTCGGGGTGAAGAGCGACTTCACGGACGGCCGGTCCACGCCGTTCAGCAGGAACACGTCGTCGGTGAGCGCCTTCAACTTCAGCAGGTACTCGCGCGAGTAGATGTCGCCTTCCTTCTGCATGAGGGCGATCGCCACGCGGTTGGCGCCGCCGAAGGTCTTCTCGTACTCGCGGTAGACCTTCATGTACGGGTGCTGCAGCGGCACCATCTTGCTGAAGGCGGCGTCGACCGACAGGCGCGAGGCGGAAACCGCGAAGAGCGCCGTCATCACGCCGAAGACGATGAGCCACAGGCGACGATGGCCGAAGATGACGCCCGAGACGGCCTGGATGATGCGATCGAGGGTCATTGCTTCGCCGCGAGCGGGACGTCGAGCACGCCGCCTTCGCCCAGCAGCAGGATCTGCCCGTCCGGGCCCGCCACGGGTTTCGAGAGGGCGCGCGTGTAGTGCGTCGGGACCGGCTGGAACGAGCGGCCGTCGTCGCGGCTCACCAGCGCCGTGCCCGCGGAGCCCGCGAGGACGATGGAGCCATCGGGAAGCTTATCCCCGCCCATCAGCGTGGCGCTCGAGGCGTTGTCCACCGGGCTCCACGTCTTGCCCTTGTCGGGCGAGCGGTAGATGTGCCCGCGCATCCCGTAGATCAGCAGCGCGCCGTCGCCCGCCACCAGCGAGCCGAAGAACGAGCCCTTGTAGGGCGAGGGCTGCGCCGTCCAGGCCCTGCCCCAGTCGTTCGAGGCGAGCACCGTGCCCGCCTCGCCGAAGATCATGAGGCGCCCTTCGCCCAGGTCCACGATCGAGTTGAAGTGCTTGTCGTCCTCGGTGATCTTGCGGCCGGTCCAGGTCTTGCCGCCGTCGGTGCTCTCGTAGTACGCGCCATACGCGCCCACGGCGACCGCGAAATCCTTCTTCACCACCCGCACGTCGAGGAGCGGGCGCTCTTCCTTGGGCGCCGAGAATTGCAGCGACCAGCTCTCGCCGCCGTCCTGCGTGACGAGGATCGTGGCGTCGTGCCCCACCGCGACGCCCAGCTTGTCGTCGAGGAAATCGATGGCCGTGAGCATCGGCGTGCGCGGGGCCTTGGCGCGGTGCCAGGTGGCCCCGCGGTCCTCGCTCACCACGATGTAGCCGCGGTCGCCCACCGCGACGATGCGGTTGCCGACGCGCTCGGCGTCCACCAGCAGCAGCCGGTGGACGGTTTGTGCGGAAAGGGGACCGCTTTCGGGGACGATCGGCTCGGCCGCGAGCGCCCCAAAAACGAGGATGCCGCAGCCGAGGGCTGCGGCACCGATCGCCTTCATCATCGAATCGACTGGCGCTCCCCTAGCGGGTCCCGATGGCGCGCAGGTTGGCCGGCGTGTAGTCGCCCGGCGTGCGCTTGAGGACCTCGTAGATGCGCTTTTCCTCGTTGCGCAGGCCCATCGCGATGTAGCGGCCCGATTGCAGGTCGTTGTGGACCTCCACCGTGCCGAAGAACATCGGGACGTTGTACCAGTTCTCGTTGTGGAACTCGGCGGTGCGCCACAGCTCGCCGCGCCCGTCGTACTTGTCGATCAGCAGGATCGCCCAGCTGTCCTCGTCGATGTAGAACGTGCGCCGCGCGTAGATGTGGCTGGTGCCGGGCTTGAGCGTCGAATCCACCACCCAGACGCGGTGCAGCTCCCAGCGCGCGAGGTCCTCGTTGATGTGGCCGGGCTTGAGGATCTCGGAGTACTTCACGTTCGGGTCCGAGAGCTTGTACGAGTTGTACGGCACGTACATTTCCTTCTTGCCCACCAGCTTCCAGTCGTAGCGGTCGGTGGCGCCGTTGTACATGCCGAAGTCGTCGTTGGTGCGCAGGCCGTCGGCCGCCGTGCCGGGGTTGTCGTAGGCGACGTTGGGCGCGAGGCGCACGCGGCGCTGGCCCGGGTTGTACGTCCACGCCGAGCGCGGCTCCTTGGCCTGGTCCACCGTCTCGTGCACGAGCAGGATCGAGCCCGCGAGGCGCGCGGGCGCCGTCACGACCTGCAGGTAGTTCAGCTTCTTGTTGGCCTCGCGCGCCGATGCCGGCTTCGAGCAGTTGCCGTACGAGAAGTCGTACTCGTACTGGAACTTCACGAGCGCGTAGTCGCCGGTGCGGGTGACCGCCGCCTGGTCCCAGTCCTGCGCGAACGTGTCGCCCGAATAGCGCAGCTCCGTGTTCCAGATCGCCTCGTTGCCGTTCTTCGGCTCCGGGAACGGGATGCCGCCCAGGCAGCCCACCACGCCGTTGCCGCCGGGCGCGAGCTTCGCCTTCGCCGCGCACTCCTTGGTCTCGTTGTAGTGGCACTGGGGGAACGAAGCGCTGCGATGCGTCGGGTACACGATCATGCGGTAGTCCGGGTACTTCTTGATGATCGCGATCTGCCCGGGCGAGAGCTGGTCCTTGTACTTGTCGACGTTCTTCTGGTCGATCGTGAAGAGCGGCTTGTCGGAGGCGTACGGGTCGGGGTAGTAGCCGCCCGGCGTGTAGCCCGGCAGCGCCTTGGTGATGCCGCCGTCCCAGGCGGGAATGGTGCCGGCGGCGTTGCCGGCCTTCTCGGCGCCGATCGGGGTGAGCGTCGTTCCCAGCTTGGCCAGCTCGTCGGCCGTGAGCTCGGCGGCCACGGGCAGCGAGACCGCGCCGGCGGCGGCGAGCGCGGCCCAGGATTTCTTGAAGTTGAACGGCATGTCTAGTCTCCTCGTAATCGTTGTCTTGGGCGGCTTAGAACGAATAGCTCACGCTCACCGAGTAGAAATCGCGGTCCTTGAGCGGGTTGGCGCTCGAGCACCAGGTGGCCGGCTGGCCCGGCGTGACGGAGCTGCCCGGAGGCGGCTGGTCGGTGCCGCAGTAGGTGTTGCCGCCGAAGAACATCGTGTACTGCATGTCCACGACCCAGCGGCGCTGGTAGTCCCAGGACAGGCCCGCCGAGAGCGACTTGGTGCCCTCGTTGAAGACCGGGCTCATGCCGTGCACGTCGTGCGACCAGCCCAGGCGAGGCGCAAGCGCGCCGCCGAAGAGGGCGTTCTCGTAGTTCAGGCGCGCGGCGATGCGGTAGCCCCACGAGGACTGCGTCATGTAGCCGCCGGGCTGGGTCGAGTAGGCGCTCGCGACGATCGCGCTGAACGGCTGGTTGGGGAGCAACACGCCCGGCGCGCTGAACTTCTGGTCGGTGGGCAGGTTGTGGAAGTACGTGAGGCCCACTTCGCCCACGACCACGAGCTGGTCGGCGGCGAGCACCTGCGGGACGGCTTCGGTCGCGGTGAGCTGCAGCTGGCTCTGCTTCACGCGGCGGTAGCCGGTGATGGTGGTGCCGTCCGGCACCAGCGCCGCGGCCGTGGCGCCCGCGGGCGCTCCCGGGATCTGCGTGTAGCCGGTGATGAGGTTGGGCAGGCCGAGCGCCGCCATGATGAGCTCGGGCGTGGCGAGCTGCACGGGCTGGTTCGGGCGGTACGAGTATTCGCCCTGGAGCGCGAGGCCCCACGGGCCCGCGGTGTTGAACGACAGGCCGAACAGGTGGATGTTCTCCGGGTACTCGGCGTAGTAGCTGGCCGTGCCCGTTGCGCACAGCGCGCGCAGCGCCGCCACACCGCAGATCGGAGCGATCAGCGGGCCGCCGGTGAGCACCGAGGTCGTCGTTCCCTTGACGCCGGAGACGACCGGCGTGCGGCTGTGGTAGTCCTCGAAGTACACGCCGAACTCGGTGTTGTTGAAGTCCTCGGCGAAGTAGCGCAGCGCAAGCCCCCACTGCCCCGAGTCGCTCGGGTTGTGGTCGGCGGTGCGCGGCACCCAGATCGAAGCGGCGGGGTCGAACGGGCCGTAGAGGCCGGCTGCGGCGGCGCTCAGCCCCGGGATCCCGGGCGGCACCGGGTTACGCGGCGGCACGATGTGCTCGTCCTGGCGGCGGCCGAAGGAGACGATCACGCGGTCGGCGTCGTCGGAGACCGTGTCGTTCGTCGAGAAGAACGAGCCGCGCGGGTCGATGCGGACCTTGTCGAAGTTGGAGAGGTAGAAGCCCTCGAGCGTCGTGCCCTTGGTGAGCTCCTGGCTCGCCCAGATGCCGGTGGTGGGCAGGAACGCTTCCTTCAGCTCGGATCCGGGCGTGCGCAGCTTGGCGAGGTCCACGGGGCTGATGGAGTTGATGCCGCCCGCGATGAAGGTGCTCTCGCCCCAGCTGATCACCTGGCGGCCCACGCGCACGTTGAGGTTCTTGCCCATGGGCTCGAAGGCCGCGCTCACGAACCCGTCGAGGCCCTGCACGCCGCTGCCCAGGCGGTCCTGGCCGGTGGGCCCGAGCTTGTCGCTGTCATGCAGGCCGAAGTCGTAGTAGGCGATGCCGCGCCCGAAGAACCCGAAGTTCTTCCACTTGACCTCGACGTCCATGGTCGCCTTGGCCACGTTGGCGAACGCGTTGCCCTTCTTGAAGTTGAGGTCGCCGTCGTCCTCGTTCACGGTCCGCGACGTTCCTCCGTTCGCGATGCCGATGGAGGCCGAATCCGGGCTCTCGGTGCGCACGGATATGCCGTAGCTCACGGTCGTATCGACGTTCGCGCGCACTCCGTTGTCGAACTCGAACTGCAGCGCGTAGGCCGGGGCCGCGCAGGTCAGCGCGACCGCAACCGCCAGCCGCTTCGGGGCAGGAAATCTCTTCATGATGCCGTCTCCTCTCGGGGTTTCGTTCTTAGTTGCGTTATGGGCGTTCTTTATGACGCCAATTGTGCCTTCTAATGCATCGACTCGAAAAGTCCCGCGGCACCCATTCCGGTGCCGATGCACATCGTAACCATGCCGTAGCGCGCCTTGGTGCGTTTCATGCCGTGGACGATCGTGGCCGTGCGCACGGCGCCGGTGGCCCCCAGGGGGTGGCCCAGGGCGATAGCGCCGCCCTGCGGGTTGATCCGCGAGGGGTCCAGGCCCAGGTCCTTGATCACGGCGAGGGACTGCGCGGCGAACGCCTCGTTCAGCTCGATCCAGTCCAGGTCCTCCTTGCGGATTCCGCTCTGCGAAAGGACCTTCGGGATCGCCTTGATCGGGCCGATGCCCATGATCTCGGGCGGCACGCCCGCCACCGCGAAGCTCACGAAGCGCGCGAGCGGCTGGACATTGTATTTCTTGAGGGCCTTCTCGCTCATGAGGATCACGGCCGCGGCGCCGTCCGACATTTGCGAGCTGTTGCCCGCCGTGACGCTGCCGCGCGCGGCGAACACGGTCTTCAGCTTCGCGAGCGATTCCATCGACGAGTCCGGGCGCGGGCCCTCGTCGGTGTCGGCCACCTTCCTGCGATGGTTGATCTCGCCGCGCGCGAGGTCCGGCGAGGCGCTGTCGATCTCGTAGGGCAGGATCTCCGCCCGGAAATCGCCCGCGGCGATCGCCCTGGCGGCCTTCTGGTGGCTCGCCACGGCGAAGGCGTCCTGCTCCTCGCGCGTGACCTTCCACTGGTCGGCGACCTTCTCGGCGGTGATGCCCATGCCATAGGCGATGGCGACGTTCTCGCCCTGGCGGAACACCGCGTCGTTGAGCGCGATCTTGTTGCCCATCATCGGCACCATCGACATGGATTCCGTGCCGGCGGCGATCACGACGTCGTCGTCGCCGGTGCGGATGCGGTCGGCGGCGAGCGCGACCGCTTGCACGCCCGACGAGCAGAAGCGGTTGATGGTCATCGCGGGCACGCTGTCCGGCAGCCCGGCGAGCAGCACGCCGATGCGCGCCACGTTCATGCCCTGCTCCGCTTCCGGCATCGCGCAGCCCACGATCACGTCGGCGATCTCATGGGGGTCCAGCCCCGGCACCTGCGCCATGGCGCCCTTCAGCACGTGGGCCAGCATGTCGTCGGGCCGCACGTGGCGGAACATGCCGCGCGGGGCCTTGCCCACGGGCGTGCGAACCGCGGCGACGATGTAGGCATCCTGGATTTGCTTGGTCATGGCCTCTCCTAGTTCCTCAGCGGCTTGCCGTTCTTCAGCATGTACTCGATGCGCTCCTGGGTCTTCGTCGTCTTCGCGAGCGCGACGAAGTGCTTGCGCTCGAGGTCCAGGAGCCACTTCTCGTCCACGAGGCTGCCGGGCTCGACCTCGCCGCCGCACAGCGCATCGGCGATGCGCGAGGAGATCTCGTAGTCGTGGGCGGAGATGAAGCCGCCTTCCTTCATGTTGACGAGCATCATCTTGAGGGTCGCGACGCCCGTGTCGCCCTGCACCGGGATCTGCGCCGGGGCGAGCGCGGGACGCGCGCCCGCTTCGGCCATGGCGCGCGCTTCCTGCTTGGCCACGTAGAGCAGCTCGGCGGGATGGAACACCACCACGTCGCCTGGCTTGAGGTAGCCCATCTCGCGCGCGTTCTCCGCGCTCTTGGAGACTTCGCCCATGGCGACCTGCCGGAAGCGGCGCGCGAGCTCGGGGAAGGCGTCGCCGCCCTGCGCCCACGCCACGCTTCGCTCGGCGAATTCCTTGAGGCCGCCGCCCGCGGGCAGCAGGCCCACGCCGGCTTCCACCAGCCCGATGTAGCTTTCGAGCGCGCAAACCGCGCGCTGCGAATGCATCACGAACTCGCAGCCGCCGCCCAGCGCCATGCCCTCGACCGCCGCCACCGTCGGGACCAGCGAGTACTTGAGGCGCTGCGAGGTTTGCTGGAAGAGCGCCACCATCTTCTCGAAATCGTCGAACTGGCCGGCCTTGAGCGAGGCGAGCGCGCCCTTCAGGTCGGCGCCCACGGCGAACGGCGCGTCGTGCCAGATCACCAGCGCGTCGAAGTTCTTCTCCGCCTCGTCGATGGCGCGATTCAGCCCCTTGAGCACCTCCGGGCCGAGCGAATGCATCTTGCTCTTGAACGACACGATGGCGATGCCGTCGCCCTGGTGCCACAGGCGCACGCCTTCGTCCTCGAACACGGTGGTGCCGCGGTCGGCCGCCTTCTCGCCGATCACGGTCTCCGGGAAGAGCTGGCGCGCGTACACCGGCAGCTTCGAGCGCGGCACCATGCGGCCCGTCTCGGCGGAATACGAACCTTCGGGGGAGTGCACGCCACTGCGCCCATCGGTGACCCACTTGGGCAGCGGCGCCTTCGCCATGGTCTTGCCGGCGGCGATGTCCTCGGCGATCCAGCCGGCCACTTGCTGCCAGCCCGCCGCCTGCCACAGCTCGAACGGGCCGCGCTGCCAGCCGAAGCCCCAGCGGATGGCGAAGTCCACGTCCCGCGCCGAGTGCGCGATGTCGCCCAGGTGCACGGCCACGTAGTGGAAGAGGTCGCGGAAGATCGCCCACAGGAACTGCCCCTGCGGATTGGCGGAGCCGCGCAGCTTCGCCAGCTGCTCGCCCGGGTTCTTCTCCTTGAGGATCGCCTGCACGTCGGGATAGACGTCGCCCGCGCTCACGCGGTAGTCCTGCTTCGCCACGTCGAGGACGAGGATGTCCTTGCCCTTCTTGGTGAAGATGCCGGCCTTGGTCTTCTGTCCCAGGGCGCCCTTGGCCACAAGCGCCGCGAGCCAGTCGGGCGCCTTGTAGTACGCCGCCCACGGATCGTTCGGCAACGTGTCCGCCATGGTCTTGATGACGTGCGCCATGGTGTCCAGGCCCACGACGTCGGCCGTGCGGTACGTGGCGCTCTTCGCGCGGCCGATGGCCGGGCCCGTGAGCGCGTCCACCTCGTCGAAGCCCAGCTTGAACGCGAGCGTGTGGTGCATCGTCGCGAGCATCGAGAAGACGCCCACGCGGTTGGCCACGAAATTCGGCGTGTCCTTCGCGCGCACGACGCCCTTGCCGAGCGTCGTCGTGAGGAACGTCTCGAGGCGGTCCATCACCGCGTTGTCGGTCTCCGCGGTGGGAACCAGCTCGACCAGCCGCATGTAGCGCGGCGGGTTGAAGAAGTGGATGCCGCAGAAACGCTTGCGCAGCTCCGCGGGCAGCGTCTTCGAAAGCTCCGTGATCGAGAGGCCCGAGGTGTTCGACGCGAAGATGGCGTTGGCGCCGATGTAGGGCGCGACCTTCTGGAAGAGGTCCTTCTTCCAGTCCATGCGCTCGCTGATGGCCTCGATCACGAGGTCGCAGTCGCGCAGCTGCTCCAGGTGCTCGTCGTAGTTGGCGGCGGTGACCTGCTGCGCCGCGGAGCTCGTCGCGAGCGGGCCGGGGCTCATCTTCGCCAGCGCGGCGATGGCCTTGTTGGCGATCGCCGACTTGTCCTTGCCCTCCTTGGCCGGCAGGTCGAAGAGGATCGGCTTCACGTTGGCGTTGGCGAGGTGGGCGGCGATCTGCGCGCCCATCACTCCAGCGCCCAGGACGGCGGCCTTGCGAATCAGGATGCGTTGCGCGGGCTCTGCGGACCGCGGCGCGGGCGCCGTGGCGGAACGAGCGGGAGAGAGGGTCGCTTCACTCATGGGAGGCTCCGGGGGGATTCAAACGGCCGTTTGAATTCTACTCCGGTTTGATGGCGCGCATTTTCCCAAAGATAATCGAGGCTCGCCGGGAGGAATTCGATGATTCGCGTCGCGAAATGGGCCGCGTTTGCCGCGCTGGCCGCCCTCCCCCTGGGCGCCGCAGCCGGCGAGCCTGCGCCGAAACCCGCGAGCCTGCATGCGCTCGCCCAGGGTCGCGCGCCCTGGGCCCGCGATGAAAACGACCTCGGCGAGGTCGATGCGGGCGTGCGGCTCACGAACCTCGCCGTCGTGCTGAAGCGGCCGGCCGAACGCCAAAAGGAATTCGAGGCATTCCTCGAGCGACAACAGGAGCCCGCCTCGCCCGACTTCCATCGCTGGCTCACGCCCGTCGAAGTGGGCGAGCGCTTCGGCCTGGCGAGCGCCGACATCGAGGCCGTGACCTCGTGGCTGCGCTCGAACGGCCTTCGCGTGGACGCAGTCTCCAACAGCCGGGTGCGTGTCGAGTTCAGCGGGACGCCCGCGCAACTCGCCGCGGCCTTCGGATCGACCCTGCACGCGTATTCCGTCGATGGGGAGACGCGCATCTCGATCTCGCAGGCGCCGCGCATCCCCGGCGAGCTCGCGAGCCTGGTCGAAGCGGTCCATGGACTCACCACGCTCCACGAGCGCTCTTCCGAGCATGTGACCGAGGCACGCACCGCGCCGACCGGCGCGCAGCCGAAGCTCACCAACTGCACGGGCACCGGCTGCGTGCACTACCTGTGGCCCGCGGACTTCGCGGCGATCTACGACATCACGCCCGTCCACCGCGACGACGGCTTCACCGGCAGGGGCCAGACGATCGCGATCATCGGGCGAGCCAAGGTCTTCATGCCCGACATCGAGAATTTCCAGATGCGGGCGAACCTGCCGGTGAACGATCCCGTCACCATCGTGCCGCCCCGGGGCATCGAGCCGGACGACCCGGTCTCCTCGGGCGGCACCACGCCCAAGGACCAGAGCGAGGCCACTCTCGACGTGACGCGCGCGGGCAGCGTGGCGCCCGCCGCCACGATCCTGCTGGTGGTGAGCGCCAACGGGACCACCGTGAGCGGGCTCAAGGTCGCCTCCGAGTACGTGGTCGACACCACGCCCGTTCCCGCGCAAGTCATGAGCATCAGCTTCGCGGCGTGCGAGCAGAGCGCGGGCGCCGCCGGCGTCGTCTACTGGGACAGCCTCTTCAGCCAGGCCGCGGCCGAAGGCATCTCCGTGTTCGTGAGCTCGGGCGACGCGGGCATCGCGGGATGCGACGCCCATCACGAGGCGCCGCCCACCACGGCCCAGTTCGCCAGCCCCAACTACATCTGCGCGTCGAGCTACGCGACGTGCGTGGGCGGCACGCAGTTCGTGGACACGGCGAACCCGAACCTCTGGTGGTCGCCGGTCAACACGTCGGAGTTCGAGTCCGCGCTGGGATACATTCCCGAGGGCGCGTGGAACGAACCACTGAACAGCTCGGGGGCGCTGCAGGTTGCGGCAACCGGCGGCGGCGTGAGCAGCATCATCCCGACGCCCTCGTGGCAATCGGCGCCCGGCGTTCCCACCGCACGCTCGGGCCGCTACACGCCCGACATCTCGTTCAGCGCCTCGTCGCACGACGGCTACTTCAAGTGCCAGGCGGCCTCCAACGGCGATTGCGTCGGCAGCCCCTTCCATTTCGCCGTCAGCTCGGGAACGTCGGCTGCGGCGCCGGACATGGCCGGCATCGCGGCACTGCTCAACCAGAAGATGGGCAAGCCCCAGGGCAACCTCAATCCGCGCCTCTACGCGCTCGCGAACACGCCGGGCAGCGGCGCCTTCCACGACGTGACCGTCGCCACGAGCGGCGAGGCGATCTGCAACGCGCAGACGCCGAGCCTGTGCAACAACGCGACGCCGGGCCCCGATACGCTCGACACCGGGCTCGCAGGCTACCTCGTGGGGCCTGGTTACGACCTCGCCACCGGGCTGGGCTCCATCGACGTGGCGCGCATGTTCGCGCTGTGGTCGGGCACCTCGAACACCGACTTCGCCAACTACCAGGGCCTCTGGTGGGCCGCGCCGGCGGGATCGGAGTCGGGATGGGGCATCAACCTCGCGCACCAGCGCGACACGATCTTCGCCACCTGGTTCACCTATGACCTCTCCGGCGCGGACAACTGGCTCGTGATGACCGCGCAGAAGGCCGCGCCCAACACGTATGTCGGCACGCTCTACGCGACCTCCGGGCCCGCGTTCAGCGCGGTGCCGTTCAATCCGTCGCAGGTCTCGGCGCACGCCGTGGGCACGGGCACGCTCGCGTTCTCCGGCGCCGGCGACGGCAGCTTCTCCTACACCATCGGCTCCACGTCGCAGGTGAAGGCGATCACGCGGGAAATCTTCGGCACGCTGCCCACGTGCGCCACGGCGCCCACCTCCGCAAGCCTCGCTGCCGCGACCAACTACACGGATCTATGGTGGGCCGTTCCGCCCGGATCGGAGTCGGGCTGGGGCATCAACCTGAACCACGAGGGCGACACGATCTTCGCCACCTGGTTCACGTACGACACGACCGGCAAGGCGATGTGGCTCGTCGTGACCGCATTGCCCGCCGGGCCCCACAACTGGTCGGGCACCGTCTATCGCACTTCGGGTCCGCCCTTCAACTCGGTGCCTTTCAATCCCGACAACGTGGCCGCCAGCGCCGTGGGCAACGCGCACCTGTCCTTCGCCGACGGCAACACCGGGCTCTTCTCGTATACGGTCGACGGCATCTCCCAGGTGAAGCAGATCACGCGGGAGCTTTTCAGCAGCACCGGCACGGTGTGCCGCTAGCGCGGGTTCACGACTCGCGTTCCTGCAGCAACCGCCACTGGATCTTGCCCGTGGCCGATTTCGGCAGCGATTCCTCGAACGAGACGAGCGTGGGCACCTTGTACGCCGCCATCTTCGTGCGCGCCCAGCCGATGATGTCCTCGGCGCTCACCTGGCCGCGCCGCGCGGGCTTCAACACGATGACCGCCTTGACGGTCTCGCCGCGCCGCGCGTCCTTTGCCGCGACGACGCACGCTTCCTGCACGTCCGGATGCCCGTACAGCGTCGACTCGACCTCGGCGGGCCATACCTTGAGCCCGGCCGCGTTGATCATTCGCTTGAGGCGATCGACGAGGAAGAAATAGCCTTCCTCGTCGCGGCGGCCCAGGTCGCCGGTGCGGAAGAACTTCAGGCCGTCCTTCTCGAAGAACGCTTCCGCGGTCGCCTTGGGCTTGCCCCAGTAGCCGGCGAAGATCTGCGGGCCGGCCGCGACGATCTCGCCCACCTCGCCGTCGGGCAGCTCCTCGAGGGTCGAGGGATCGACCACGCGCGACACCGTATCCATGATCGGGATGCCGAGGCACTGCTTCTTCGGGCGCTCGGGCGGATTGATGTGCGTGGGCGCCATGGTTTCCGTGAGCCCGTAGCCCTCGATGAACGTGATGCCGCACAGCTGCTGGAGCTTGGTGGCCACCGCCTCGGGCATCGCGGCGCCGCCGCCGCTCATGCGCTGGATCGTCGAGAGGTCCCACTTCGCCGCGTTGGGGCTCGCGAGCAGGTCCACCACCATCGTGGGGATGAGCGTCCACCCTTGCACCTTGTAGCGCGCGATGAGCTCGCCGGCCACCTCGCGGTCCCAGCGCGGGAGCATCACGACCGTCGAGCCCATGTAGATCGGCGTGTTCATGCTGTTCTGCATGCCGGTCACGTGGAAGTACGGGAGCACGCCCAGGTACGTGGTCTCCGGCACGGTGCGGAACCACTCGGCGCCGCCCACCAGC
>Ga0335069_10003998_pt1 | contig 22022 bp, 18 predicted proteins | sample Lox_Sample_11_FD_206714 | JGI IMG/M metagenome (GOLD analysis project Ga0335069, IMG submission 206714) | Soil microbial communities from Loxahatchee National Wildlife Refuge, Florida, United States - Lox_Sample_1.1 | ecosystem: Environmental > Terrestrial > Soil > Wetlands | place: USA...
CATCGTTGGCTTGCTTGCGGCGCTCGTAGGGCCCAAACTATTTCCAAATCTCGGTAAAGGGAAACAGGCTGCCGCAAAAGCGCAGATTGAATTGCTCGGCCAGGCCTTAGATCAGTTCCGTCTTGACACGGGAAGGTATCCCACTACACAGGAAGGCTTGAACGCCCTCGTTACAAACCCTGGCGTGGATAAATGGGACGGTCCTTACCTGAAAAAGGCCTTGCCTGATGATCCCTGGGGCAAACCTTATAATTACCAGGCCCCGGGAACCCACGGCGAATATGACCTCTTCTCGTATGGTAGCGATGGAGCCCCCGGCGGTGATAAAGAAGCTAAAGACGTTACGAGCTGGGAATGAGATTGACGGTAAGGGTGTTTCCGTACCGTTATGACGTAAAGATGTTCGAAGTGGAAAAGATCGACTGAGGAGAGAGCGTATCAGGACTATCAAAATATTCATGCTTTGTGCGGTTCTTGCTTGCCTGACTCATGGAGCTCACGCCGCTCAGGATCGGGATGTTGCTATCCGAGCGTCTCAAGCCCGTCACCTCGTACAGATCGCTCAGGCTGAGACGTTCGCCCCGGCACCCATTCCCCAGGGAACGCAAATCCAGATTCAGCCTCTACCGGTACTAGCGCAAGCGACTCCGCCGCCTCAGGCGCCGTCTTCAGGTCCTGCCGCAGAGCCTTTTCCCGCCACACCCGCGCAGGTGACTCAACCACAAGCCCCCTCCTCAGGAGAGCAGCCGCCGACACAAACACCGCCGAGAACGCCCTTGAGAAGACCCATGGCAGCGACCGGCGCCGTCTCAGGGTCCATAAGCCTCAATTTTGACGACGCCGACGTGTTTTCCGTGATACAGACCATATTCGGTGAAATTCTGAAAGTCAACTACGTGGTAGACCCCCGCGTAAGGGGCAGGGTTACTTTCCGGTCGGTCTCCCCTGTGAGCACAGACCAGGTGCTTCCGATCATGGAGGTCATACTGAGGATCAACGGCATCGGCGTGGTCGAGGACAATGACCTCTACAGGATTGTACCTTTAAGCGACGTGTCGAGAGAACCATCGCCCGTTTCTTTCGGAAGGGACCCGACCAAGATACCCCCTACGGGGAAATCGATCATCCAGGTGGTCCCCATTCTCTATCTCCAGTCTTCAGAAGTCGTCAAGCTCATCACACCTTTCTTGTCGGCCAACGCCGTGGTCCTTGACGTACCTAAAAGCAATCAGCTCATCATAGTGGATACGGACGCGAGCGTACGGAGAATACTCCAGCTCATCGATACGTTTGATAATGAAACACAGAAGAAGAAGAGGGCCCAGGCGTTTGTATACCCGGTGCAAAACAGCAAGGCAGCGGATATCGCGAACCTCCTTTCTCAGATATTCTTAGGCGCCGCCAGGTCCACAACCTCCAGCACGACCACAGCTACAAGGGCGGGATCCACCTCCACCCCCACATCGGGCATGCCCGGGACAACTCAACAGCCTCTCCCCCAGTCAACCCAACAGCCCTACACGGGCACCACAGGTACAGGCACAAGCCCTATGCTCGTCTCGGAGCTTACGAAGATCTTTGCCGACGAGATCAAGAACACCGTCATAGTCCTTGCCACACCCGAAGATTATGAAACCATAAAGGAAACCATTGTCAAAATAGACACCACGCCTCGACAGGTGCTGATCGAAGGTCTCATCGCCGAGGTAACCCTGACGGACGATTTCACCCTAGGACTCGCCTACGCCTTCAGCACAACGTTTAACTATGAGGGCGGACGGATTCAAGGCGATCTTGCCCTCAACGCCGCCAATCTTGTTGCGCCAAGCAGCAGCTCATCAAGTTCAACATCGAACCTGCCGGCTTTGGCACAGGGTTTCAGTTATGTGGGCGTGGATGCGAGGGGCAACGCCAGGGGGCTCATCAACGCGTTAGCCACAAACTCGAAAAGTAAGACATTGGCCGCCCCGCACATACTTGTTTCAGACAACCGCGAGGCTCATATCCAGGTGGGTAGCCAGGTGCCTATCGTGACCTCATCCATACTCAATACCACCGGGAGTATCAGCACCACATCAACGGTCCAATATAAGGATATCGGCATCATCTTGAAAATCAAGCCCCAGGTCAATGAGAGCGGCCTCGTGGCCATGGAGATGTCGCAAGAGATATCGGCCCTTGGCGACTCGGTGGACGCAGGCAACGGTCAGAAGGAGATAACGATCAATAAAACTGAAGCGGCTACCAACCTTGTGGTCCATGACGGCCAGACTATCATCATCGGAGGTCTCATACGGGAGGATCACACGAAAGGGTACACGGGCATCCCCTGGTTCAACAGGATACCCATACTGGGGTACCTCTTCGGTACCACAGCAACCACGAAGATTCGGAACGAGACGGTTATTTTTCTTACACCTCACGTAATCAGAAACGCCGAGCAGGCAGGCAGCATCACCTCCGACTTTATGGACCGCATAACCGGCAGTAGCAATGGGGCCTTACGTAAAGAAGAATTGCTCAATGGCGGTCTGCAGACAAAGAAAGGTGCACCGGATTCGTCCGATACGGCTATCCCTCCGCGTGAAGGTGCCTCCCCCACCAACCAATAGCGGGCGTCCGTTATTCACAATTTCAACAATATTTGCTAATAGGCTTGATCCGCGGCTGGAGGTATAAGGCCTCGCGGCCCGCGTGAAGGATTCCTCTGCATTTGCGGAGACGCCTGTTGGGCCCCGGATTGGGACGGCGTGGGCATGGACTGGGTAAATGGGCTCGCAGCGGAGGGAACGGAAGTCGCCTGTGAGGTGGTCGTTGTCGCGGCAGAGCCGGAAGGTCTCATGGTGGTTGATATGGCTGATGTGGTTGATCCCGTGTCGCCCCTCTGTTTTCCCTCAACGGAGAGTTGCACGACCATGGTCTCGTCGCCCCTCGTTAGCACTATCCTGTCGCTCCCAATCTCTCTCACCACAAAGCCACTCACTGTATCGCCCCTCTTAACGACTGTTTGCCTTTTCCCCCTCCCGGGTGTTGTCTGGGGGGATTTCTTGTCCTCTATATATGCGAGACTCACACCGTTCGTGACTACGGTCCCGTAAAGCACAAGATCAGGTTTCGGAAAGGCCTGCTCGTCTTTTTTTTCCGGAGGTATGACCCTGTCCGGGTGAAAAAGATTATTCTCCGCCACGGTCGTAAAATCTGCGGCAGAGGCCGGTGGCGCCTTGTCGTTTAGCCCCTGCTCCTCGGCCGTAGCCTTTGTTTGCGGCCGGGGCGGCGTATATCGTACATTCATGGAGAAAAGCGGGAGGACCACAAAGAATACGAGAAAGAGAAGTCCCGCCATGAGCAATATGTTAAGGAGGTGCACGTTACTGTATAAATACTTGAGAAAACGCATCCTATTTGCCCCCCGTGAGAGCGGCTACCCTCACTTTCACCATGAGGTCCCTTGGTTCCCGGAAGTTCCTCACCCGCGTATCGAGCTCTTTGATCACAATATAGGGCGTCCGTGTCTCAATACTATAGATCACATCACTCAAGGCCCGCGTGTCCGGCAAGACCACATCCATGGTCACGTTGACGACCTTAAAATTTCCCAGGTCTTCAGGCTTTTCAACCCGTTCGCTCGATATAGTACCGCCTCTCCCCGTAATGATTCCCTTGACCGTATCTTCAAGGGTATTTGCGGCAAGAGAGGATGTGTCTCCCTGGACGAGCTTCGCATCATCGGCCTTCCTCTTTTCCTTAAGCGCCGTGAGCCTGCTCTCAAGCTCGGGTTTTCCCGCGATGATCGTGACGTATCTCTCCAACGTCTTTGTCTTGGCGACCTCCATTTCTCTGACAGAGGCAATATCGGCGCGGACTTTTTCGTATCCGTATTGATATGCGATGAGGACGAGAAGTACGATGATAACAGGGATGGCAAATATGATAAGCCTATTTCTTCTTTCCATCAACCGGCTTTCCTCCTGCCTCTTTAGGTTTTTCCTCTTCGCCCGTGCCAAACCCTTCAATTTCCATCTTGATCACGAATCTGTCGGCGTTGAGCCGTACGTCCCTGATGGTGGGAGATGCAAACTCAACCTTCTTGAAGTACTTCGACTGCTCAAGCTTAGGGAGTATCTCCGAAGCGGAGCCCGCGTACCCTTCGATGTCCACCGTTGTATCGGTGATACGCGTTCTCGTAAGCCACACAGTTTTTGGCAGTATAGTAGTCAGCTCTTTGAGAAGCACGAGCGCGAGAGGGTTCGACTCTTTGAACTTTTCGAGTGTGGTTGTCTCAACGTTTAAGGCATCGAACTCCTTTTGCAGACCTTCTATGCGCCTCACCTCATCCTTTCTCAGCGCTATCTGGCGGTTTATCTCATCCAACCGTCTCTGTTCTCTCTGGAGGGGCAGAAGCACATATGGAATCGAGGTGGCAAGGATGAGTATCACCAGTATTACGGTAGATGCGACGGGCAGTCTTGTCTTTTCGGTGACTCCCTTCCGCAAAAAGTTGAGCCCCTGGGCATCCGGCCACAGACTATCCACAACGCCTCCTACGGCGCTACTCGATATGTTCTGGGTGCCCTGAGCAAGTCTCAGTTTCATGGCGCCGTTTTCTAAAACCTTGACGGGCACCTTCACGTGTCGGTCGAGAGAGACGCGGCCATCTCCCTTCACGGACAAGAGCACCGCGGGGGTCACGCCCTCAGCACGAGCCATGTCTATGAGCGGGTTAATCGCGTTTGCAAGCGTAGCCTCCCGCGTCTCATCGGCGAGGAATGTACCGCCCACCGACTGAGCGAGCAGGTTTCTGCGAATGAGGGCACCTTCGTAACCGTAGGAATCGACTTCAAGACAGATAACATCAGGTTCCTGTCCGGTGTAGGCGCAGAGCGTGGCAAGGTTCGAGAGGTTGACCGTCACCTTCTCCAGGATGATACCTTCCTTAGCCAGTGCTTCCCTGTATTGGTTGATAAGACTCGCCCTGGCGGCGGCAAGTATAAGATCGACTTTTCCATCGTGCTCGTTCAATATCTTGAAATCGTAGCAGGCGTCATCAAGACTCAAGGGTGTCAGCCGATCCAATTCGTACGCAATAACGTCCGTGATTGTCTCCTTCACCGCACCCGGGAGCTCAACGGCCCTGACAATGGCCCATTCTCTGGGGAAGGCGAGCGTTACGCCCGCCTTTGATACCTTAAGTTCTTTCAAAGCCAGCCCGAGCGTGGAGGCAAGGCTTTCCGGGCTCGCATACTTTCCTTCTTCAAATGCGTATTTTCTGAACCTTCTGATGGTGATTCGGGACAAAAAACGCGAGCCGACAACGACCCATATCGCGCCTCTTTCGAGGGAAACGGAAAGACTCGTTTTCGGCATGATCACGCCATCCATAAGGCGTAAGGTGAGGAGGTCCCAGACCGGTCTTAACCGGTCTTTGAGCTTACCGGCAAGATCGGAGCCTGACGCCGAAATATCGGATAATTTCTTAAGTGCTTCTGTCCCTCTCATCATGATATCGCTTGCCTTGTCTTCATTCTCTTTTCGTGCCCAGCTCTTTAGAGGGCATCACTTTCCGCTTTGAGAAAATGCCTTGACACCGGCGGGACTCTTGTAATAGAGCGTGCGGTACGCGCCGTTACCCTCCAGTGACATGGTCGTCTTAACAGTGAATCCGAGCCGTTCGCCAGCCTTGTACCCCGTGGATTCAACGGTGTATATATTTGACTCCGCGAGGCCGATGTAAGGCCCAATCAAAGGGAAACTGCTCCCCACGATGGAGGCCACTTCCGCTAAATTCCTGATCTCTGTAGTTTGCCGAAGGGCGATGATCTGGTCCGCCTTCTCGGGGGACATGCTCGGTAATGCCATGAGGACCTCTCTGGGAGCCGCGTTTACGTTGATCGTAGCTATCCTCGAATAGACCGTGAGAAAGTTGAAGATACCGGTCTTTTCCCCGCTCCCATAGAGGATCTCAGGCGTCATACCCTTTACCATGAGCAACTCCTCCACCGTTTCAAGGTCTGCGTTCTTCGCCTTGTACGGGTTGGGCAGAGACATATAATAATCGCTCTCAGCGCCGTGAAGCCTGCGCAACTCATCGGCATCTCTCCAGTCCAGCAGGGAATCGACGATCGTATCGGCAGTTTCCTTCGATACCCCCTGGTTTACCAGCAGATTGTTCAGTATTATACCAGAAATATCGGTGAGCGTGTTAAGATTGATTTTCCCCGATTCATCGGTGACTGCATAAACATATGAATCGGCGCCCAGCTGGCCTGTATAAGGTGTCCCATCCACATGAATTGTTTCAGTAGACTCCTGAACGGTCTGTCTGTTCTTGTAGATGCCTCTGTAGACCATTTCGGTCGCGGCCCGCTCAAGCCCCGCCTGAGCGAGGAATTGTTTCTCCATACCTTCCTTGAAGAAGAACGTGGCGTGGGTCTCCGTCCTTACCATAAATGAAAACGAGAGCGCAATGACCACAAGAATCGTGAGTATCCAGAGCACGAGCAAGAGGGCGATGCCTTTTTCCGATAGCATCATCCTCGCTGCGACGCTTTCTTTTTCACGTCGGCACCCGACTTTTTCCGGTGCTCCTCGTTTCTTATGCATTATCCGCCCGTTATCCTATCTTCACCAAGGTTTGTACCTCTATCGCGTCAAGGTCCCCCGAGCTTTCATTGGGATGATGAGAGCCGTCTCGCTTGATCCTTCCGCAAGTCTCAGCCGTACTTTCAGGGGAAGTGAGGTGGTATCATTCCACTCCTCGATCCACACTCCTTCATCCTCCGTGGGGTCCTTAAAATAGTATTCAAAGGCGATTTGATTAAGACCAAAAAGAAGTAACGTCTCCCTCGAGTTCTTCGCCCCGATCGTACCCTCCGACGCGTACAGGCTCTTCATCCCGTTGTTATCGGATTTGATGGTATAATCTACAATCACATATCCTTTTTGTCCGCCCCAGATCGAATAGTTGGTGGTGAGCCTCATGGTGTTCGCCGTGCCCTCAAAATAGTAGCGCTTCTGAGCCTCCTCTTCGAAGGAGAGCGGCGCCGCGGACTCTATCTGCGCCTCGATTAAGGCAAGGGAAGTCCTGTATCTTTCGAGGGATTCGATCTTTCGTTCGCCTTTATCCACGGATCGATAGCTCATCCGCATGCCCCCGGAGGTAATAACCACGATAAGAGCGATGAGGACAATGGAGATGATGAGCTCAAGCAGGGTAAAGCCTCTTACCGAGCGGGCAACACTGACCATCCTGTTCACGCTTTTTTGCATTCGCTTATCCTGGCCCTAAATCCTTCTCTGCACCATCTTCATGGTGCGCAAAGTCAACGACCTCTCTTTTGCATCTTTCTGCCAGTGAAGGGTGAGCACGACTTCGAGAAGTTTGACCGGAAGCTCCTTTGTCCTGTCCGAAAGGGTGTCGGCCACGCTCACATCAAGGCGGTACCCATCGGGTGTGGCCTGAGTCCATGAACTTACATCCAGCTTTTCGTTTTCGAGCACTTCGCGCATCAACGCATCGGCCTTCACGCATGCCTTGACGTAGTCTTCGGAAGCCGTGAGGTTTCTCAGATTCGATGAGAAGAGCTGAAAGACAATAGTCACCGCAATGCCAAGGATGGAGAGCGCCACCAGGACTTCGAGCAGTGTGAAGCCGAGCTCGGACCTGCGGAAACCCTGGTCAGAAACGGTACGTGCGCTTCTTCTCGCGCCTCTCATAGGGATCACCTTCGTCATCTACGCACAATCACCGCACCCACAACCGGGTCAATTTGAATGAGAAAGGTCCTCTTCTTATAACCGAGCACCACGGTCCCGCCCTCCACGCCGGCGCCCGCCTGAAATAAGATCGAATACCGGCCGCTATGGATTTCTCCTGATATCGGATCGTCCACCATTATGGAAATCTCGGGCGGTATGGTCCTCGCGGTTACGCCCTCTATGCCATACTGTCGGGTATCCAGATTGATGGTGAAAATCTGCTGTTCACCCCGGTTCTGCGCGAGCGATTTGGTCTGCCTGATGCTTGCGGAGAGTTCCCGCGCCGCCGCACTGAGCCGGGCGGAAGGAAGCGCGTTGGTAAATGAGAGCGCAGCCAGCCCAAAAATGACGGCCACAAGAACAAGGACTATAATGATTTCAAGGAGGGTAAATGCCCTCGTGCACCCAAGAGATTTCTGCAAAGAAGACCGGAAAATTATTAAGCTTCTCATCCGGCGAGACATGGGACTAGATTCCTGTTCAGGTTTCAAAACGGCAGGTCCATGATACTGAATACCGAGAGGAGTATGGAGATAATGATGAAACCGATAACAAGACCCATAATGAGAATCATAATCGGTTCTAAGAAACTCACAAACCTTTTGACGGCTTCTCTCAAGCTTTTCTCATAGGCGGTGGCAACTTTAAGAAGCATAGTATCGAGCTGTCCGGTCTCTTCGCCCACCTTTATCATAGACAGGGCAAGTGGGGGGAAAACATTGGCTTCGCTTAATGGAGCGGCTATGCCCTTTCCTTCTTTAGCGCCTTTGGCAACGCCATCAAGGCCCACGGCTATGACCTGGTTGCTGATTACATCTTTGGCGTTGTTTAACGCCTGCAGAAAGGAAACACCGCTCTTGAGGAGGGTACCAAGGGTCCTGCAGAACCGGGCAGTTTCGAGCTTTCGCACCACATCGCCCACAAGCTTGAGTTTTAACGTATCCCATTGTAACCTTCCCGTCGTTGATCGTATATAGGACTGTGCGATGATCCAAAGCGCGATAACGACCGATAGACCGGCCCACCAGTATATCTTCATGAAGTTGCTCACGCCGAGCAGGACACGGGTGGTAACCGGCAGGGCGCTCCCGAACTCGGAAAAGATAACGGAGAACCTGGGCACCACGAAGATCAGGAGAATGATGATGGAGATGCCACCGACGAAAAAGAGTATAGCAGGGTAGATCATGGCTGAGACTACATGGTCCTTCAATTCCTTGGTCGACTCGAGGAATTCGTTGAGCTTGTCGAGGACAACATCAAGCACCCCTCCCGTTTCACCTGCACGTATCATATTTACGTACAGACGAGGAAAGGTTTTTGGGTGTTTCTGGAGCGCCTCGGAGAACGACCCGCCCTCGCGTATGGATTTGAGCACGGAGTCGACGATCTCCTTCATGGCCTTGCTTTCGGACAATTCGGAGAGGATATTAAGGCTCCTGTCAAGGGGCAGGCCGGCGGAAAGCAGTACGGAGAGCTCAGTAGTGAAGGTAAGAAGATCACCTTTTGACCGCCTGAACCCGATCCTCGCCTTGAGGCCACCTTCTTCCGGTGCAACGATCTTAAGCGGGATGACACCCGTGTTCTTGATCCGCTCTATGGCAACCTTTTCATCGGTGGCCTCGATGACCCCTTCGATCACCTCGCCTTCCATAGTGGTTGCCCGGTAGGAAAAAAGACTCATCAGACCTCCTGCGTAACCCGCAGGACCTCGCTCAGAGTGGTCACCCCTGCCCTCACCTTTGCAACGCCGTCTTCAAGCAGGGTCTTCATACCCCGCTCGCGGGCCACCTGCCTTGTCTGATTCGCATCGGCGTTTTTCAGGATCATCTTCCGTATCTCGTCATCCACCACAAGGAGTTCGAAGATGCCTTGCCTGCCATAGTATCCGGTAAAGGCGCACGTCTCGCACCCCCTGCCCTTAAATAGCGGCGTATTCGCAGAAAGACCGAGCATGTCGAGCTCGTTGCGATCCACCTTTGACGTGTCCTGTTCCCTGCAGTCGGGACAGATGAACCGCACGAGTCTTTGGGCGAGAATGCCCCTCACGGTAGACGAGAGAAGAAAGTTTTCCACGCCCATATCAAGAAGCCTTGTAATGGCGCTCGGCGCGTCGTTCGTGTGGAGAGTCGAGAATACGAGGTGACCCGTCAACGCCGACTGGATTGCGATCTCAGCAGTGGCAAGGTCCCTGATTTCACCGATCATAATGATATCAGGGTCCTGCCTCACGATGTGCCTCAACGTATTGGAGAAATCGAGCCCTATCTGGGATTTTACCTGAATCTGGTTGATCCCCTTGAGTTGATACTCCACGGGGTCCTCAACAGTGATGATCTTCTTGTCAGGCGCATTGATCTTATCGAGAGCTCCATAGAGGGTCGTGGTCTTGCCACTCCCCGTGGGACCCGTCACGAGAACGATGCCGTTCGGTTTCTTGATGAGTTGATCGAAGGCGTGCCGTGTATCGGGCGCAAAACCGAGCACATCAAGGTTTATGATGATGCTCTCTTTGTCGAGAAGCCTCATGACCACGCTTTCTCCATGGAGTATCGGTATGGTCGAAACCCTGAGGTCAATCTCTTTGTCTCCCACTTTCAGCCGTATGCGTCCGTCCTGAGGCAGTCTGCGCTCGGCTATGTTCAGCTTGGCCATGATCTTGATGCGAGAGACCACGGCGGCCTGAAGCCTCTTGGGGGCCGACTCGATGTCGTGAAGCACACCATCAATCCGGTATCGCACTTTCAGTTCATCCTCGAAGGGTTCTATGTGGATGTCACTCGCCCGGCTTTCAAGGGCCCGGGAGATAAACAGGTTGACAAGCTTAATGATAGGCGCCTCTGAAGCAAGGTCCTTCAGATGGCCCACATCCTCTTCTTCCTCTATGTACTCAAAACCCTGCTCCTGGTCGATGTCCTCGATAATCTTGTTCATGTTCTGGGCGGCCTGTCCGTAGAACCTCGATATGTACTCATCGATGGCTTCCTGGTCGCCGCTGTAGACAACCACATCCGCTGCCGAGGCCACTTTCAACGCGTCGATAACGCTTCTGTCGCCCGGGTTTGCGAGTATCACCCTCAACACATTGTTCTTGAACTCCATGGGGATGATCTTGTTCTCCCGGATAAAACGGGAAGAGATGCTGTCCATCACCAGAGGAACCTTTGGAAAATCTTCCGCCTTCACGTGCACAACTTCATCCATGCTCATCCATCCAACCTTTGGGTTATCTTATCGTGCTTTTTATTATAACTCAACAGGCAGGCGTGGTCAAAACGAGGTCGAACCGAGATCTTTACAACACACAATGATAACCGGTAGAAAGAGACGCGTATTCCGTAATTTATTGTCATACATTATCTTGGGGGAATAGAACATCTTGTTTAGCAATACTCGATTCTTGTTAAGCAAGACAAAAACGAAACCATTTTTGGCCAAATATCCCTATGCAACTTTTCACAACTCTTTACAAATCTTAACTAACTACTCGATGATAGATGCGTTTCTGTGGCAAACCATATGACGCAGGGGACTGTGGCACGGTTTGTGATATGGAAAAACATGTCCACATGAGAAGCGTACACCTTGCGAATCTGAGATCACAGGGAATAACGAAAAAAAGGGGGTGATGAATACGCGTTTGAACGGCGCCTGTGTCTCACACGTGAGACGCAATATTCTTCACAAGCTCCATATCGGTTGATTGTCGTTCTGCATTTCACTTAAGTATCATTTCGATTTGTAAGGAGGTAACATCTATGAGAGAAATCAAAAGAAAATTGATGAACAATGGTACCATGATCGGGTTCTTGCTTGCACTCTCGCTTCTACTGTGCGTTAACTCTGCCTTTTCGTTCTCTCAGAGCCCAATCATCAATAAATTCGTGACCACCCTGCCAGGTCTCGGACCGGCAGGCGCCAACAAACTGGTGGCCGATCAGTCAGTCTTCGGCCAGTACCTTCCCCTTGCAACAAAAAAATCAGTGCTCTTCAGAGACGTGATGGTCGACAAATATACTCTCGGGGTGGGAGAGTTTCAGGAAAGGATGCATCCCGACCTGCCATACCTGGCCGGTAAGGGGACACATTTCCTGGGCTACTACGACCTGATCAATCCCGACCATAAGTATCTGGCCGGCGTGATCGTGGCCAAAAGAGGCACACCCGTGATGCTCAGCGTACAGAACAACCTTCCCAACCAGCTTCCGAGCCAGCAGATCATCCCCATAGACCCCCACGGTCTCGGCGGGCGATATGATGACCGTCGGCGATCTGGTGCTTAACCGCGCGGCCACGCATTTACACGGCGGGCTCACTCCGTGGATAAGCGACGGCACGCCCTTCCAGTGGTTTGACCCCAATGGGCTTGTGGGTGAAAGTTTCCGCAATGTGCCGGGGACAACTCCGGCCAAAGGCACCGCCACCTACTACTATCCTATGGACCAGAGCGCGAGACTTCTCTGGTATCACGACCATGCCATGGGGATCACCCGGACCAACGCGTACTCCGGCATTGCCTCTGCCCTGGTCCTCACGGACGATTTCGAGACCTACCTTGTGAACAATAAGCTCGTTCCCGATCTGGTTGGAATTCCTCTGGTTATCCAGGATAAAACCTTTCTCGACCCGGCTAACGACCCTAATTACCCTGTGGTTGGGGCCAAACCAGGTGACCTTTGGTACCCCTGGGATTATGAGGCGAATATCCTTCCGGGAAACATAGTGAACCCCAAAGGCAGGTGGGATTATGGTTTGACAGTCATCCCGCCGTCAACAGGATTAAAGACTCCGCTTCCACCTATTTCCGAGGTGCCTGAATTTTTTGCCGACACGGCCATAGTGAACGGAGCCCCCTACCCGGTGGTCAATGTGACCGGGGGGACATTCCGGTTCCGCATGCTTAATGGATCCCAGGCCCGATTCTGGCACTTAAACCTCTATCTCGAAGATCCCGCCCACCCGGGCGAGGTTCCTTATACCATGGATCCGGTTACCTTGAAGCCGGTACTTAACTCTACGCCTGGCCCGACAATGTACCAGATCGCCACTGAGGGAGGTTTCTTGCCCGACGTAGCGCCACACGACAACACCACACCTATTCCGCTCGACCTGGTGGCGGACCCGACAGGAAATACAGCAATACCTACCGGGCCCTTTAACCTCTTGCTTGCCCCGGCGGAACGGGCCGACGTCCTTATCGACTTTACCGGCCTGCAGGGGAAGAGCTTCATTCTCTATAGTGACTCACCCGCGCCTTTCCCTATGGGTGATTCCCGTAACGACTATTACACCGGTGATCCGGATCAAACTGCGTTCGGAGGCGCCCTTCCCACGGCAGCAACCAAGGGCCCCAATACGCGAACCGTCCTGAAGATAGTCGTGGGGAACGGGACTAACGGAATTTCGCTCAACGACATTCTCCCGGACGGTCATACGAGGCTCGCCGACCTTTCCGCTGCATTGAAGAAAAACTTCAAGGGTGGTAATCCGGTGCCAGCCCAGCAGCCTCCGCTTCTTTACCAGGGCGCCGATGCCGCAACTCCGGGTCCACTGCCCTACACGGGCGTGGTCAACCGCACGCTCACCCTCAATGAGGATTTCGACGAATATGGACGCCTGATCCAAACCCTGGGCACCTTCGCCCAGCAGGGCAATAATAACCAGAACCTTCCTACCTGGGGAATCCCCTATATGTCAGCCGCAACTGAGACCCCTGCTGTAGGAACTACCGAGGTCTGGCAGATCGCCAACCTCACAGCAGACGTCCATCCCATCCACATCCACCTCGTAAATTTCCAGCTTATCCAGCGGCAGAATTTCATCGGTGATCCTACCACAGGCATCATGTTAGACCCACTGTCAATCACAGGGCCCGATGCCGACGAGATTGGCTGGAAAGAGACCCTTCGGATGAACCCGGGTCAGATCACCACAATAATCATGAAGTTCGACCTGCCGAAGGTACCTTTCACGGTGGCGCCGAGCATAAGAAACGGGGTGAATGGCAACGAATACGTGTGGCACTGCCATATTCTCGAGCACGAAGAACATGATATGATGCGTCCTCTGGTCGTGACAGGTCCTCCGCCTCTGGCTGCCTTCCCGGTTACCCAGACAGCAGGCAAGGTTTTGGGCGTAGACTATTCGATCTACAACGGCGTGCCCCCTTACACGATTACTTCCGACAGTAAGTTGTTCCCGCCGATCCCTTCAAAAATAGGCTTTAGCGGCGGTCAGTTCTTTGTACCCACAGTCCAGTCTCTCATCCTCAAAAACCCGAGCACCGTACATTTTACCATCACCGATAGCGCGGGTAAAAAGGAGGTTGTCACTCTGAACCTTACATACTAAGGCATATAAGCACGCGCGGAATTTCGTGATGCCCCGGTTAAGGTCCCATCCTTAACCGGGGCATCATCTTCTTAACCGCATATTCTAACGGTTGATTGTTCTATTGTTCTTAAGGCCCTTCCCGAGTATAATGCTAAAGAGCCAGAGGGAGGTATGATGGAACTCAACAAGCTTGCCGGCAAAATAGCCCCCAGGGAAATGCTTGCCAACATACCGAGACTGATCACCGCCTACTACACTGAGACCCCTGATGTATCGATCAAGGGTCAGGCAGTGGCATTCGGCACGTCCGGCCATCGAGGCTCTTCTCTTAATGACAGCTTCAATGAAGCCCACATCCTGGCCATCACCCAGGCCATTTGCGACTACAGGGTAAGCGAGAAGATCGATGGCCCGCTTTTTTTAGGCATCGATACCCATGCCCTCTCGGAACCGAGCCTAATCACCGCCATAGAGGTACTCGCGGCAAACGGTGTTACCGTTATGGTTGAAAAGGATCGGGGCTATACACCGACCCCGGTAATATCGCATGCAATCCTGACGTACAACAGGACAAAGACATCCGGCCCGGCTCATGGCATAGTGATTACCCCGTCCCATAACCCCCCCGAAGATGGAGGGTTCAAGTATAACCCGCCTCACGGCGGACCTGCCGATACGGTTGTCACTAAATGGATCGAACAGAGGGCAAACGCACTGCTCAGGACGGGTAACAGAGAGGTAAAAAGACTTGACTACCGGCGGGCCCTTTCAGGCGGTAACGTGCACGAAATCGATTATGTGAGTCCTTACGTAAATGATCTCAAGAACATCATCGACATGGAGGCCATCGCATCGTCCGGACTCATGATCGGAGTCGATCCCATGGGCGGCGCCTCGCTTGCCTATTGGCTCCCTATAGCCGAGACTTACGGACTCAACATCGATGTGGTAAACCCCCTCATCGATCCGACATTCGGTTTTATGACCGTAGATAAAGACGGCAAGATCAGGATGGACTGCTCCTCTCCGTACGCCATGGCCCGCCTTGTGAGCCTTAAAGATAAATATGACATAGCCTTCGGCAACGATCCGGACGCGGACCGCCACGGTGTCGTCACAAAAACCGCCGGTCTTCTCAACCCGAACCAGTACCTCGCCGCGGCTGTCTGGTATTTATTTCAGCACAGACCCCGCTGGCGGCCCGATGCCGCTGTCGGCAAAACCCTGGTAAGTAGCTCCATGATCGATAAGGTGGCCGCTCATCTCGGTAGGAAACTCTCCGAAGTACCCGTAGGATTTAAGTGGTTCGTAGACGGACTCATTGACGGGAGCTATGGGTTCTCCGGCGAGGAAAGCGCGGGCGCATCATTTCTCCGTAAAGACGGCGCCGTGTGGACTACGGATAAAGACGGTATCATCATGAACCTTCTTGCAGCAGAAATAACGGCGACCTCAAAAGAAGACCCGGCAGTTCTCTACGCAAAGCTCGAGGGGATGTTCGGAAGTCCCATCTACGAGAGGATTGATGCCCCGGCTACAGGGGACGAGAAAGTTCTCCTCGAAAAACTCTCCCCGGACGACGTGACCGCCTCGACCCTAGCGGGGGAAGAGGTCACCGGCAAACTCACAAATGCCCCGGGGAATGGTGCACCTATCGGAGGTTTGAAAGTAACAACCAGGAATGGGTGGTTCGCCGCCCGGCCTTCAGGCACGGAAAACGTTTACAAGATATATGCGGAGAGCTTCAAAGGGAGCGACCATCTTCACCGGATACAGGAAGAAGCCGTAGCAATAATAGACAAGGTCTTTAAATCAGCACGCACAGGGTAGACGGCCTTTAGCATTTCTTTGCTCTTTGCCTACTCATCGACATCACAGATTTCCTTGATATGGCTTCTCACGAGCCGCCCGTCTTCGTATACCCGCTCTCTGACCCTGCGACATTTTGTAGCGGCGTCATAGGACAGGGGCTCTTCTCGCACGTAACCCCGGCCATTCTCGGTCCTGTATTCCACGGGTTTCTTGACCGTGGCTGCTTCCCGCGACGCATGGTCTGAAATCTGCCCCAGCGTTCCACCCAGAACCGCACCGAGGGCGCCGCCGATAATCCCGCCTCGCCAGGGATTGTGTGAATCCAAAAGGGCTCCGGCAAGGCCCCCTACCCCGGCCCCCACAGCTCCGCCCTGCACCGTGGGTGTCTGTTCTTGAAATTCAGCACAGGAAGCTACCGTTATGAGTGCGATCACCGAGATCGCTGCGAGCATTTTCAGTTCTTTTCCGTTCATATCCACCTCCAGGCATTCTCGTTAAGGAGAATATATTGCCTTACTCACGGTCTCGCAAGATGTGGCTTCAATGCGGAAAACAAAAATCTGGGGAGATAAGTCAACCTGTATTATCGTAGGACAGACAGTACCCTTTTTTAAGACATCATAAGGGTCGGTGATGCTTTCTCAACAATATATATGTAAGGACAGACCCTTAAATCTCGTGTTTAGGTGGCTCAGTTCTTTCGATCTCGGCGATCTCTTCTTCAATGTCCTTTATCTCAAGTCGCATCCTCGAAATGGCGCTTATTCTGTCTTTGACGAAGGGATCGTCTTTGCCGACCGTCTTTTCTGACGTAAACTGATCGTAGACATATTCGCCTATCTCACCGTGCATCTTCTGCATATTTCTCTGTATGCGCGCAATATCGAGATATCTCTTCTTGCCGATGATTGCCTGCTTCTCCACACTGAAAGCAATATCCTGAGCGGTCTCTTTCAGAGTCTTAAGCCCTGCCTCTGTCCTCTTTCTCAGATCGTCTATAATTGCCATTTCTCCTCCGTTCAAGTCTTGGTCGCTTCTAATATATGAAGAAACCGACGGTTTTTCAAGTAACAACTTCGCATAATGGATTGAAATTGCTGGATTCCTATGATAAATTAGGGGTTGGCAAAGCTCATATGAATATCCGTGAACGTCTCGAACAAAAGGAAGAGAAGATGCTCTCCCCTTTCGCCCAAAAAAGCAGGGAAACAAGGGGGAGGTTACAGGCAGAGCTCGAATGCGACATACGTCCGGCATTCCAGCATGACAGAGACCGTATTACACACAGCAAATCGTTCAGGAGGCTTAAGGCAAAAACACAAGTATTTCTGTCGCCGGCCGGAGATCACTATAGAACCAGGCTCACCCATACGCTCGAAGTTTCGCAGATCGCACGGACTATCGCGCGGGCCCTCTCTCTCAATGAAGACCTCACCGAGGCGATAGCGCTCGGTCATGACCTGGGGCATACACCCTTTGGTCATTCAGGAGAGGACGTGCTCAATAGGATTCATACCGGCGGGTTCAGGCACTACGAACAGAGCTTAAGGGTCGTCGATACCCTGGAGAAGGACGGCAAGGGCTTGAACCTCACCATGGAGGTGCGCGATGGGATCGTCAAACACTCAAAAGGAAAAGGTGAAATTATCTTGAGGGATGACGACGACAAGCCCCTCACAAAAGAAGCGGAGGTGGTACGGATCGCCGACGTGATAGCCTACCTGAACCACGATATAGATGACGCAATTCGGGGAAATGTGATCCGCGAAGATGATCTACCCGGCACCATCAGGGATTACCTCGGGTATACGGTCTCCGACCGGATAGATACTATGATTCGTGGCGTCATCGCAAAGTCCACTGGGAGTCAAAACCTGGCCCTCGAATTCGGCCAGGAACTCGAAGGCTACATCGTCCTGCTCAGGAATTTTCTCTATGAGCGGGTCTATGATAGCGCCGTAGTCCACGCCGATTTTATCAAATGCTCAAGGATCATAGAAGATCTTTACGGCTATTTCGTGAAGCACCACGACGCCTTTCTTCGTGAAACCGAGCGTGAGGACTTTTACGACAAGCCCGCCACATGCATCTGCGATTTCATCGCGGGCATGACGGACAGATACGCATTCAACCTTTTTGAAAAAATCTTTCTTCCCCTGCCCTGGAACATACCGGTATAAGGTCGTGCGAAAGACGGGGGCGCTGTGGAAGACTGAAAAACAACGCATTCACATAAGACTGGAGAAATCACGCTATGGAAAAGGTTTACGATCCTCAGACAATAGAAAAAAAATGGTACGCGCACTGGATTGAAAAGGGATATTTCACCGCCGGTCGCACTCCCTCCGCTCCTTATTTTTCTATGGTGATCCCGCCGCCCAACGTAACGGGGTCACTCCACATGGGTCACGCCTTGAACAACACACTTCAGGACATCGTCACGCGTTTTCACAGGATGTCCGGTTTCGATACGCTTTGGCTCCCCGGTATGGACCACGCGGGCATCGCCACGCAGAACGTGGTGGAACGGGAGCTTGCAAAAGAAGGGCTTGACAGAGACCATCTCGGCAGAGAAAAGTTTATCGAGCGGGTCTGGCAATGGAAAGAGCACTCCGGCGGCACCATCATCGAACAGTTAAAGAGGCTCGGCTCATCCTGCGATTGGACGCGTGAGCGTTTCACCATGGACGAAGGCCTCTCACGGGCCGTCCGTGAAGTCTTCGTGAGGCTCTATCGTGAAGGCCTTATCTACCGTGACAACTACATCATCAACTGGTGTCCGCGGTGCAAGACAGCACTTTCGGACCTCGAAGCAGAGCACGAAGAGACAAAGGGATTCCTCTACTACATTCACTACCCCCTCACAAAAGGCGGGGGCTATCTGACGGTCGCCACCACACGCCCTGAAACAATGCTGGGCGATACGGCTGTGGCCGTTAACCCCGAAGATCCGCGTTATGGCAGCTACGTCGGGGAGTACGTGACCCTTCCTCTCGTGGGAAAGAAGATCCCCGTCATCGGGGACAGCTATGTGGACATGGAATTCGGCACGGGGGCGCTAAAAGTAACACCGGCGCATGATCTCAACGACTTTGAGATCATGAAGCGGCACAATCTCGAATTGGTGAGAGTCATCGACGATCACGGAAGGATGAATGAGAACGCGATCCACTATAAGGGCATGGACAGATTTGAGTGCCGCGAGAAGATCGTGGAAGAACTGAAAGAAAAAGGATTTCTGGAAAAGATAGAGCCCTACGGCATGGGCGTGGGTAAATGTTACCGCTGCAAAACCGTGGTGGAACCTGCCTTGTCTCTCCAGTGGTTCCTCAAGATGAAACCCCTGGCCGAGCCTGCTATTGAGGCAGTCCGGGACCACAGAGTACGCATCATTCCCGAAATGTGGGAGAAGGTTTATTTTGAATGGATGGAGAATATCAAGGACTGGTGTATCTCGCGACAAATCTGGTGGGGACACCGGATTCCCGTATGGTACTGTGATAGCTGCAACGAAACGATCGTTTCCGTGGACACACCTCATGCCTGCGCGAAGTGCCAGGGGGAACTCCGTCAGGAATCCGATGTGCTCGATACGTGGTTCTCATCGGGGCTCTGGCCCTTTACCACACTCGGATGGCCGGACAATACGAACGATCTCAAAAGATTCTATCCCACGTCGCTCCTCGTCACGGGCTTCGATATCCTCTTCTTCTGGGTTGCGCGAATGATCATGATGGGTCTTAAGTTCATGAACGATGTGCCATTCAGAGACGTATACATCCACGCCCTGGTGCGTGATGCCGAAGGCAAGAAGATGAGCAAATCCAAGGGCAATGTCATCGATCCGCTCGTGATCATCGACCAGTACGGTACTGACGCCTTCCGGTTCACCCTCACTATGCTTGCCGCCCAGGGACGCGATGTGCTTCTGTCCGAGGAGAGGATTGAAGGCTCACGAAACTTCGTCAACAAAGTCTGGAACGCGTCCAAGCTCTCCCTCATGCTCACGGGTGAGGTAAAACCCGCTGCATCAGATGGGAGGTCATCATTCTTACCTGACAGATGGATTCGCTCACGCATGCAGAGGATCATCGATGATGTCACGCGGAGCATTCGGGAGTATCGTTTCAATGACGCCGCAAACAGCCTCTATACGTTTGTCTGGCACGAATTCTGTGACTGGTACCTGGAGCTCATCAAACCGAATCTCTATGAAAAAGTAACCTCCTTCGACAATGAAGCTACGCGCGCCACTTTATACCAAACGCTCGCAGACATCCTAAAGCTTCTCCATCCCATTATGCCCTTTGTCACCGAAGAGATTTATCAGAGGCTGCCGGGGCATGACGCGGAAAGTATTATGATCTCGCCCTTTCCTCACGTCAAAGACTCAGAGATTGACGAGGGGAGTGAAGCCGCTATGGAAACGATCATGGGTGTCGTCGATGTGATCCGCAATATCAGGGGCGAGACGGGCATCGCTCCGAATGTGAGGGTGGACGCCGTCATCAGGACCAACGGACAGAGAGCACTTCTCAAATCCTACGAATACTACATCAAGGAGCTGGCAAAGGTGGACGGACTCGCGTTCACTGACGGGCAGGCGCCCGAACATGCGGCCGTGGGTGTGTATAAAGGGATCGAAGTCTTCGTTCCTCTGAAGGACCTGATCGATGTAGGAAAGGAACTGGGAAGGATTGACAAAGAGATATTGAAAATTGATGAAGAGAGCGACAAGATCGTGAAAAAACTTTCTAACGAATCATTCCGGGAAAAAGCCCCTGCAGAGGTGATCGAGAAGAACAGGTCTCACTTTGAAGAACTCTCGGCCAAGAAGGAAAAACTTCTCGCAAGCAAAAAACTTCTGGAGGGCATTTCGGGGCAGTAGATGGCGCTCAACTTTTCACTCATTGAAACCTTCATAACGGATCGCCGCGAAAGAATGGGCGACAAAACGCTCATGCGTCATGAGCGTTATCGGATGCTGTCCGAGCTCGCTCGCAAGCTTCAGTCCACACTCAGGAACTTCGAGATTTTCGACTCTGAATTCGCCTCCATAGTGGTAGATGCTATCGAAAGGGCCACCGATACAAGTGAGCTCAACACATGTCACAAACTTGCTCTCGCCAAGATAAAGGCCTTTTTCAACGAAGAAGAGACGATTATCGATGTCCATGACCTCCTCCGCATTGTACGAGACAGATTGACGATCAAGGTATTAGAACTGGCAGAAAACGAGATGGTGCGTGAGGGCTATGGGACGGCCCCTGCACGGTATCTCTGGGCCGGGCTCGGTAGCGAAGGTCGGGATGAGCAAACGATCGTGACTGACCAGGATAACCTCATCATCTACAGCGATAAAGACGGAGAGTTCGCAAAGAAAGAACTGCGAGACGCCTGCTATGAATACCTGAAGAACAAAAACAGTAAAGTCTCCCGCAACAAGCTGACCTTCAGGGAGTGTCTCGCTTGCTGGTTCGAGGTCTTCAGTGTGAAGGCTTCCGACATGCTTCATGCCGTTGGATTTGAGCGGTGCAAAGGCGGGGTAATGGCTGCTAACGACAAATGGCGGGGTTCGCTCGCGGATTGGAAAGAGCGGGTTGAAGCGCGCATGACTTATGAACAGGGGGTACTCGATCCTCTCGATCTCATCATCCTCACAGATGCCCGTGCTATTCACGGTGACGCCGCGTTACTCGACGAGTTCCTGCAGCACTTCTTTGCGATGCTTTCGGAGAATAAACGCGTTATGAAGGAGTTCATTCAATCGGCCGTTGTGATGCCGAGTGCGCTCAGCTTCTTCGGAAATTTCAAGGTAGAGAAAGAGGGGGAGCACAAAGGGAAGTTTAATATGAAGCTCTTCGGGTGGGCACCGCTCATCCTTTCGGTGCGCATGACCTCTCTGGCAAACGGTATCTATGAAAAGAACACGATCAAGAGGATTAAACTATTAAGACGGCAACGCGTCATTAAAAAAGATATGGAAAAGGACCTTATAGACGCGTATTGTATATTTGTGCGATTCAGACTTATGAACCAGATCGGCGCGGGTGATGCAAACGTGCAGGACGCCCACTATCTCAGGCCCGACATGTTGGGCCAGGGCGAACAGGAGAAGCTTC
>Ga0335069_10003999_pt1 | contig 22020 bp, 14 predicted proteins | sample Lox_Sample_11_FD_206714 | JGI IMG/M metagenome (GOLD analysis project Ga0335069, IMG submission 206714) | Soil microbial communities from Loxahatchee National Wildlife Refuge, Florida, United States - Lox_Sample_1.1 | ecosystem: Environmental > Terrestrial > Soil > Wetlands | place: USA...
CACCGACCATCGTCGCCCCCTGACCGAGGCCGTAGGAGATGGCCGGGCCGGCCTTCTCCGAAGCGATCAGGTTGAACAGGAACCCTGTACTGAAAATGAGCCCGCCGCAAATTCCGATCAGGTGCTGCCGGGGGGTGCCGTTCGTGAAGTATCCTGCGTAGGTGGCCCCCGGCCCCTCCACCGGCCGGTACATGAAGAACGTATTCCAGACGAAATTCGAGAGGAACACGCCGACCGAGAAGACAAGGACGGCGGAATACGGCGTGAGCTTCCCCGGATCCGGCCGGGTGAAATCGGCGGTCATGCCGTCGGCCACGAACCTGTAGAAGAAACCCATCACGATGCCGGCGACGATGGAAAGGACGATCCCCTTTGTCGATGTTTTCCCCTGTGATTTCGAAAGCCGGGCTGATGTCCGCGCATTCACGACCATCGCGACAACGACCAGCAGAACTCCTCCGGCGAGCAGGAGGGCATTCCCGGTGGGCTGCTTCAGGTAGTTGACGATCACTCCGACCACCAGCGCCAGTCCCACCCCGACGGGAAACGCTACGGAGAGTCCGGCGATCGAAATCGCGGCCACGAGTATCAGGTTCGAGAGGTTGAACACCACCCCCCCTATGAACGCGGACATGATCGAGGCCGCGTCGGCCTGCCGGAGGTCGGGGATGAAGCTCCGCCCGTCAGCGCCGGCGCTCCCCAGGGTGAGCCCGTAGGCGAGCGACATGATGATAAGCCCCAGGGAATAGTCCCAGTAGAAGAGCGGGAAGGGCCATTTCTCCGTCGAGATCTTTGACGTGTTCGCCCATGATCCCCAGCAGAGCATCGTGACGATGCAGAAGAGCACGGCGACGGCGTAATCGTTGACGATGAACATAGGCGTGGTGTGGTCGTGGAATGGGTGAGGGGTGTGCGGCGCTGCCGCAATGGTACGGGAGAACGAGTGCAATGTCAAGGACGTCGCCTGCCCGGCGGGGACGTTGTTCCCCGTGAAGGTGCTTGACTTTGCGGCGTTATCTGCTATACTTCATGAAAGAGATGCCGTGAGGGCGTACCACCTCCATATCGGTTCTGCGGTTGTTGGTGCATGTTGTCGCTGTCTCTCGCCTGTGAGGGGCAGCTCTTGCCAGCCTTCGTCCTCTTCCTGACGTTGTAGCGGCCTGCCGATGCCAGCCCTTCACATTCGTGAAGGGCTTTTTTGTTGCCGCGGGGCCGCGTCGCGAGCGTGAACAAATCCACTCATCCCTCAATATCAGGAGCACTGCATGAAAGCGCAGAACATTCTCGAGACGATTGGCCGCACGCCCACCGTGCGAATCAACCGCCTGTATCCCGCAGGGGCGCAGGTATGGGTGAAGCTCGAACGGGCCAATCCGGGCGGCAGCATCAAGGACAGGATCGCGCTCTCGATGGTCGAAGATGCCGAAAAGAGAGGGCTCCTGCGCAAGGGGGGCGTCATCATCGAGCCGACATCGGGCAACACCGGCATCGGACTTGCCATGGTGGCGGCTGTCAGGGGATACCGGATCATTCTCGTCATGCCCGAGTCGATGTCGATCGAGCGGCGCCGCTTGATGTCCGCGTACGGAGCGGAATTCGATCTCACCTCCCGCGAGAAAGGGATGAAGGGAGCGATCGAGCGGGCGAAGGAGCTTGCCGCCTCCACGCCGAACTCGTGGATACCGCAGCAGTTCGAAAACGAGGCGAACACGGAGGTCCACCGGAGGACCACCGCAAGGGAGCTGCTCGAGGATTTCCCGGAAGGCTTTGACGCGCTGATAACGGGCGTCGGGACCGGAGGACACATCACCGGCGTCAGCGAAGTGTTGAAAAAGCAATTTCCAAAGCTGAAAACGTTCGCCGTGGAGCCCGCCCTCTCGCCGGTCCTCAGCGGCGGGAGCCCCGGGCCGCACCCGATACAGGGGATCGGCGCGGGTTTTGTTCCAGCGATCCTCCGGAAGGATCTCCTGGACGGCGTCATACAGGTGACCAAGGAAGAGGCATTTTCCTATGCCCAGCGCGCGGCGCGCGAAGAGGGGATATTCGTCGGGATCTCGTCGGGCGCCTCGCTCGCAGCCGTGGCGAAGAAGCTCCCTGAGCTGCCCTCGGGCAGCCGCGTACTGACGTTCAGCTACGACACCGGGGAGAGGTACCTGTCCGTGGAGGGTCTGTTCTCCTAGCGGCATCACGCGGGCGTGACGAGCGGCTCCACGAGTATCAGAATCGATTCCATCCCAACTCCAGGAGAAGAAACCATGAAGCTCCCTCAGGGAATAGGCACACTGATCGCGTTTGCGCAGATAGCGCTGGCGACTGTGGCTTCGCAGGCCCGTGCGCAAACCGACCCGGACAAGGCCGCCGACAAGCCCTTCGTCGTCGAATACTACTACAAGGCGAAATGGGGGTATGCGGACGAGTTTATCCGCCTGTTCACAAAGAACCACTACCCGGTGCTGAAGAAGCAGCGTGAGATGGGCCGCATACTCGACGTCACTGTCGTGAAGCCGCGGTATCATACGACGGAGGACGGCCGCTGGGACTACCGGGTGACGATCGTGTTCAAGAACGGCCGGGTGGCGACGGAGGATTTTGACGAGGGGACGATCACGAAAGCGCTGTACCCGGACCAGGAGACATTCAGGAAGGAAGAGCAGCGCCGCTTCGAGATACTCCTGGCGCACTGGGATCTCCCGATCACGGCCGTGGATCTGGAAAAGAAGTAGATCCCACCCCCCCCCTGTCATTGCGAGGAGCGGTCCATCTCTGTCATTGCGAGGAGCGGTCCATCTCTGTCATTGCGAGCCGCTTCTCAGGCGAAGCAATCTCCCGCGCGGGAGATTGCCCCGCCTGCGGCGGGACGCAAAGAGCGCGCTTCGTCGCTGAGGAGCGCTCCTCGCAATGACAGGCCTTCGTGCTCGCAATGACCCTTCGGGTCACTTCAGCAGCAGGAGCCCCTTCGTCTGAACGAAACTCCCCGCCTGGAGACGATAGAAATAGACCCCCGACGCAAGCGCTGTCCCGTCGAATTTCACCTCGTGGGATCCCGCTTCCTGGGCCCCGTCCACAAGTGTCGCGACGAGCTGCCCGAGCGTATTGTAGACGCTGAGCGTCACGCGTGACTGCTGCGGCAGGGCGTAGCGTATCGTCGTCGAAGGATTGAACGGATTCGGGTAGTTCTGCTCCAGCCGGTATGCCAGCGGCGCGCCGCCAGCGGTCGTGCTGACCGACGTCAGGGCCCCAAGCGTGAAGTCCTGCGTGACGGTGAACGCGCTCGGCTGGACGTTCAGCACCTGCTGCGCAGACGTGTAGCCGAACTGGTCGGCGATGACCGTGACGGATCCTGAAGGTACGGCATTGATCGCATAGGCACCCGCGTCGTCCGTCACTCCGTACCCGACCACCGTCCCCTGCGCATCCTGGGCGACAACGCTGACGCCCTGGAGAGGCACCGTGTTGGACTTGATCGTGCCGCGCAGCGTCGCCACGCCGCTCGAATGAATCTGAACGACCCCGATGTCAATCCCGGTCACATTGGCCGCCACAGTGACCGTGTCGGCATCCTTCCAGTGAACGACGCCAAAGACGCCGGCCTTGTAGAACGACGGCGCGTAGTCGGCGAACGGCACGGCCAGGACAAAGTATTTTCCCGCCACCAGCTTCCCGACGGAGTAGGCGCCCAGCGAATCGGTGAAAGCGAACCGGAACCCGGCGTGGGACGTCACCGGACGCACGGGGAAGACGATGATGCCCGACGGCACGCGCACGCCGGCGGAATCCTTCACGACGCCGCTGATCGAGTACATCTGCGGTGGCCGCACGATGTTCAGGTTGAAGTCGATGTTGCTGACATCCGCCGTGACATGGATGATCGTCGCGTCGTTCGGGTTGCTCTTGTGATCATAGTACTGCGGGACGTACCCCTTCCTGGACGCCATGGCGATGTAGGAATTGCCGCTGAGGACCGTGGCGTCGAAAGCGCCCGTGGAGTCCGTCAGCCCCTTCCACACCACGCCGCGCACGCACCCCAGGCCGTCCACCGTGACCGACTCGTCGGGGAGGTTCGCGACCGCCCCGTCCGTGGCCCCGAGCATCGGCATGACCTGCGGCGTACGCTGCAGCGTCACCAGCGCCGCCTTGAGGGGGCTGCCGGCCGAGTCACGCACCGTGCCACGCACATGGAACGGCGTAGGCGGCACGAACCGTGCAAGAGCAAAGTCAACCGTGTCCTTCCCTCCCTTGCTCACAAGAACGGGTGTCGCATGCGCGGCATCGTATGCGTCCTTGTACCACTTCGGCAGATACACGGGAAAGAGGACCGGGGAGGTGACGATGTTCGCCAGCACCAGCAGCGGGGGACGGCAATTGACAAGGTACATCCCCGTGTCGAGCACCGCGGTGTAGCGGCCCATCGTATCGGTCCACGCCTGGGGCACCCACGCCTGGGGCCTCGCAGGGCGATAGAAGAGGATGCGCGCGAGCGGAAGCGGTTTGCCCGTCGTGCTGTCCGTCACTGTTCCGACGATCGTGCCCGTCACCTCGGTCGGCGGGGGAAGGATCTCAGCGGATGCGAGGTTGCTCTTTCCGCTCTCCGCCGATGTCGAATCCGTCAGCAGCCAGACCGCGGTCACATAGTAGTAGTACACATGCCCCGAAGAGATTTGCCTGTCATCGTACGACGGTGAGTTTGTGACATTCAACAGCGCGAACGCGGTAGAATCGTCAACCGACCGGTATACTTTGAACGCCGTCCGCGGGATCGGCGGAAGGGTGCTCCCGGCCTTCCAGTCCCACGTCAAATCAACGCCCGCAGGCCACTGCTGCGTCAGGTGGGCAACCAGGTTTGTGGGCGCAGGCGGGGTCTGCGAGACCGCCCCCGCGGTCAGCACAAATGCGCAGCAGAACAACGCTGCTGTGAAGTAGAGTAATCGCTTCATACGCAGACCCTCCTCGTGATGAGTGGTGTAAACGTGGAAAGGATTGTGGGCAGTTTCTCCCTGCCACCTGGTCCGCAACGATTGTGCCAACCCACACTGATTCCCGTCACCCTGACAACACATTGTCACGCCGCCACATAGCGGCTGCCGGTGACACAGGTCCATCCGCATAAACCTGCGGGAAGTGCGGGAATAACAGACGGTACTGCGGGAACATTCGCTTTCCGGCAGAAAACACCGGCGAGTGTCAGTGGGCGAAAAGGAGTTGCAGTTTCATGAGGATTTCCGGCAATGGGTGTCCGGCGTCACGGTACGCTCACACTGAAGAACCCGGCGCCGACGCGTGAAGAGAGGCGGCACGCCGAAAGTGCCGCAGGCATCAGGAACGACTCTCCCCTGGTGAACACCTCCGCGTGCCGGGCCCCCTCCTGTTCCCAGCGCACATCCAGCGATCCGGATGTGAGGAGCACGACGACAGGTTTTCCCCCGGAGGACATCACCGTCTCAAACCCGGCCTCCTTCTGATGCCCCGTGACCTCGAACTCCCCGGCGCCCGTGGTGTAGACGACGCCGTCCGACTTCCCTTCCCCGTTGATGACGGGATAGCGGGCAAACCGGTATGTCAGGATATCGAGCAATGAAGCGACATCCTTGAACTTGCCCGTGAGCCCCGCCCGCACCACATTGTCGGAATTCGCCATGCATTCGACGATGTTGCCCCTGATATAGGCGTGCGGGACCCCCGCTTCGGTATAGATCGCCTGGCGGGGCCCGAGGTGAACCAGGTTGAAAAACAGAATCGAGATGAGCCCGACATCGGCTCCGTACAGGCCGTACTGCTCCAGGAAGAGGTCCTCCTCTTCGGTTCGCTCACGCGCGGCAGCGATCCGGTCGACGATCGTCCCGATGACCGGGCGCAGCGCGGCCGCATCATCGGCATGGCGCATGATCTCCGCGTACAGCACCTTGAGGCAGGCGCCGCGCCGGTTTTCATCGGGGGCCGACAGGACGTCCCGCATCAGCGAGCGCCCCGCGAGCTTCTCCAGCCCGGGATGACGCCGGAGGGCTTCCGCAATCTCCGCGGCGGGGCGGAACCCGGCAATCGCCGTCAACGAATCCAGCGCAATCGCGATCTCGGGCTTGTGGTTGTCGTCCGGGTAGTGAACCGGATCCGCCGCATGCAGTCTCTGCGCCTGCTCCCTGTTCGGGTGTGTCTGAATCGAGAGAGCGCGCGCAGCAGAGAGAACCTTCAGCAGGAACGGAAGCGTGCCGCCAAACCTGCGAGCGACCTCCTCACCCAGGATCTCCAGCGGAAATTCCCGGATGACGTCGTCCAGGGGCGAGAGGCGCCCGTCCAGGTCGATTTCCGACGGAGCGCTCGGATGCGCGCCGATCCAGAGCTCCGCATAAGGAGTGTCCGGCACGACCGGGACGCCGAGGAAACGCGGGATGAATGCGTCGCCGTTCTTTGTCCCCCAGTCATAGTGCTGTATTCTGTTCCGGAGTCTGAACGGTCTGCAGACGGATCGGTTCATTGCCGTCCCCGGTTGAATGTGTCGATCAGCAGTTTCGGTTCGTCGTTGCCGATCTGCTCCTCATCGCACTCGATGCGAACCCGTTTTGATTCTCCCGGCAGGAGCAGGAAGTAATTGTCGTCCATGTACACAGGAAGGACGCGCTCGCCGGTACGGGCCCGGACGACCGAGAGATGGACCGCAAACGCCGGCGGGGACGAGGCTGGATTTGACAGCCTGACATCCAGCACGCGTTTCCCCTGCTCACCCGACACGCGCGTGGCTGCCTGGATTTCGGCGGGAGGGAGCGCCGCGAGGCCGGGGTAGCGCAGGTGCTCCCGTCCGCGCCAGTACGTGTTCTCCGACAGCAGGTTCCCGTTCTCGTCGCTCAGGCGCAGCACGATGAAGTGCGTCCCGGAGAGGTCCGCGTGCGTGTCGTCGTACACTTCAAAACTCCAGAGCGCAACGCGGAGCCGCGTCCCCTTCTCGATGCAGAACATCCTGACAAAACGCGCCGTATCGGGGGCGATCTGTATGTCGGCGATTCCCGGCGTCCCCTCGGAGGTCGTATAGACGTCCCTCCATGTCCCGCCATCGGCGGAGAGCTGGACCTTGTATGTCTTTGCATACGGTTCGTCGAAGTCCAGCCTGACATGATTGAGCGTGCGCGCGGCTCCGAGGTCGACGGCAATCCACTGCTGCTGGCCGAAATCGCTTTCCCATTTTGTCTTCGCATCCCCGTCCACTGCGGCGGCAGGCTCCTCTCCCTTCACCCCCACGGACGAGGCCGACGCACTGCGTCCGCGTGCCAGGTCCACGCCGGGGAAGCTCAGGACGAAACACTCCCGCAATGAGTCGCGCGGTACATCGACGCGCCGGGACCGCCTCAGACCCGCCACCTCCCTGCCGTCGAGGTTGTAGATCCTGGCTTCCGCCGTCGCGCGCGCCAGATCGTGCAGCGTCGTGTTGACGGCCTTGACGGCATTGGTGGCGGGATTCCACTGGATGTGGACCGGCTCGCACGCCTTTTTCACGCCCCAGTACGCACCGGTGGCATCGAAGTAGTAGTCATAGGTCTGCCACACCATCGAGGGATAGGCGCTCTGGCTCATCCATATGACGATGCCGGTTGCATCGTTCCAGATGTTGTCTCTCCAGCCTTCAAACATGGCCTTCAACGTCTCGATGTTGAGCAGCTGGGCCTTCCGGCAGAAGTCGGCGGCGTCCACTGCTCTGCCGTAGCGCGCAGTGATCGACTCCATGTACGTCCCCGGACCGGCATACCGGGCCGAGGGGCCGAAGAAATGCCTGTCCCACAGCTCATTCGGCGGCCACAGGCTGTCCGGGGGGATGAATTTCCGGAGACTCTCGAGGTTCACGGCGACCGCGGTCCCGATTTCGCTCCGCATCCCCCAGCCCTCGTTTCCTCCCCAGTGTCCCGGCGCCGCATGCATGAAGTATTCGTCGGGGTCCAGGTTGTACCACGGGCCGCTTCCCGAGAGGGCGTCGGAATGGGAGTTGGGGTGATAGTGGCGGCCGTCGAACGCGGCGACATCCGCCCGGAGCCAGTCGTTCAGCGGGGGAGCGGGGTACCCCTCGTTCATCCCGCACCAGAGGGCGATGCAGGGGTGGTTTCTCAGCCGCTTGATTTTTTCCACCGCGTTGGCATTGAAGACCGCGATGTCGCGCGGCAACCCCCCGCCCGAGTCAAGCCAGAAATCGTCCCAGACGAGCATCCCGTACCGATCGCATGCGGAGTAGAACTCATCGTCGGTCGTCGACCCCATCCAGTTCCTGATGAGGTTCAGGTTCATGTCCCTGTGGAGCCTGATGCGCGTATCGTAGTCCTTCCCGCGGGCGCGCAGCATGTACTCAGACATCCCCCAGTTTCCTCCCCTCACGAATATCCTCCGTCCGTTGACACGGATCGTCATCACGCCGCCCGACGTGTCGACGGCCATGCTGCGCACGCCGAATCTCACGACCGCCCGGTCGGATTCCTTCCCATCCACGACGAGATGAAGCTCGCAGGTGTACATGTCCTGCGCGCCGTACCCGTTGGGCCACCAGAGGGCCGGCTTCCTGAGCGAAAGCTGCGGGAAGCCGCGGTAGTCGATGCGGACGGGCTTCGCATCCTGCGGGGGGATTTCGAGATCAAGCGAGAAGGGTATGTCGCCGGGCCGGATCACGCCCCTGAGCAGTGCCTTCTGCCGCGCGGCGGTGTGATTCGACACCTCCATCCGGAGCGTGACATCCGCGCGGGAGCCGTCCGGAAGGTCTGTCGTAATCCACGGATCGACAATCGTGGCCGGGCCCGACGTGCTGAGCCGGACGTCGCCGGTGATCCCCATGTTCAGCCCCGGGACATACGGCATCCAGTCCCACCCCGCACTGGAACCGTACGTCGGGCTGGCGCCGTTCGAAATCGGGGAATGCGGGACGGAGACGAGGACCGCCAGGACGTTCGGCGAACCCTTCCGCACGAGTCCTGTCACGTCGTATGCCGCCCGCTGCATGAACCCCCTGATCGTCCCGAGGTATCTGCCGTTCACGACGACGTCGGCATCCCTGTTCACACCGGAGAAGCGGAGCCAGATCCTCTCCCCGGCAAAGTCCGGCGGAAGGGCAAACTCCGTCCTGTACCAGAAGTTCCTGTCGTACTGTGATCTGTCGACGCGCGAGATGTTGTCGGCGTAGTTCGGATCCTTTTCCTTTCCCGCATCGACGAACGAACCGAACACGGTCCCCGGCACGGAAGCACGCACCCAGCCGGCCGCGTCGAATCCCGGCAGAAACATCCGGAGACTGTCGGGACCAACATCGGACTGGGCCCTGATTCTCCAGTCCGCTCCCGGACCCGGACTTCCAAGTGAACACTCCGCAATCTGCGCCCGCGCGGCGGCTGCACACCACGCACACGCGGCGAGAAGAAGAAGCCGTGAACGCATTGTTGTACGCGAGGAGATGTTGGGCATCGGTGGAACGACGTACCGAATGTGCACAAAAATGATGCCGCACGCAAATCACACGATCCCGCGGGAGAATGCCGGCGTTGATTCCGGTATCTCCATTTCATAAGTTCCGGAACGAGCGTCATTCCCCGGCACCGCAACGGACATCATGCGGAAACGAACGAGGTGATCATGAAAACCCGGATCCTCCGGTGTGCGCTCCTTGTGCTCACGCTCCATGCGGCCTGTGCGGCGGAGCACGGGGGCGCTGCCGTCTCACCCAGCCCCGCCGTGCCCGGGCTTCCGACCAGCGATGTGTACACTGTCACGGTCAACGGCATCAGTGTCTGGACAGAGAGATTCCGCACGCACTTCGACGTCGGCAAATTCCCGGAGTGGTTTGTCGAGCCGCACACACGAATCCAGCAGGAGATCCACCTGGCGGGGTTCACCTGCGGAGGACGCGTCGAAGTCGCCGTCCGGGTTGCCCGCCCCTTCGCTCACGCGGCCGTCCGGCCCGGCAGCCGGCACATCTCCACACGTGTGACCGGATCCACCATCACGTTCACAATGGCCGGACCCGATAACCTGGTCGTCGCCATTGACACACTTCCTCCCCTCTTCCTCTTTGCCGGTCCACCCGCGACGGGAACGCCCGCGCGCAGGGGGCCCGGGATACACTATTTCGGGCCGGGGGTCCATCATCCCGGATACATCACGCTCAGGGACGGCGAATCGGTGTATATCGCGCCGGGCGCGATCGTCTACGGGGGGATACGGGCGCGGGGGGCCCGTCATATCCGCGTGACCGGCAGGGGCATACTCGACGGGGCCGGCACGTTCAGCAGCATGGTGCTGGTGGAAGACTCGCACGACGTTCTGTTCGATGGTGTGATGATCCGGAACGGCGAGGGGTGGACAAACACGCTGGTCAACTGCGACAGCGTGAGGTACACCAACGCCAGGGTGCTGAGCTTCGGCCCCGGGTGCGACGGCATCGACCCCCTCAACTGCCGGCACGTGGCAATCACAGGATGCTTCCTCAGGTGCACCGACGACTGCATCGCCGTCAAGGCGCCGCACCCGGGGGAGAACGTGAACGACGTTCTCGTCAGCGGGAACACGATGATCGGTTATGCGTTCAGCGACGGGGCGACAATCGGTTTTGAGACCAACGCCGATTCCGTCTCCAACGTGACGGTGCGCGACTGCGACGTCCTGCTCGCGCGGGGCGGGAGCCGCGTCGACGGGCACAGCGCCTTCAGCATCATCTGTGACGGTCCTTCCGTGATCAGCAACGTCGTCTTCGAGAACATCCGCGTCGAGGAGTCTGAGCTGAAGCTCTTCGAGCTGAACATCACTGACGGCACAAAGTACGGCACCGGCCCCCCGGGACATATCGAGAACATACTGGTGAAGGATGTCGCGTGGACCCCCGGAGGCCCGGTCATACTCAGGGGATTCGACGACGCACACCGCGTCCGGAACGTCACGTTTGAGAACTGCACCGTGGCAGGGAAGCCCCTGCGCGATCAGGGAAGCAGCGTGATGCGGGTGGGCGGATACGTGGACAACCTGATCGTGCGGTAGCCGGCACGGTCAGATTAACAAGATCGTGGGGATCGTGCCGAGCATTCGTCGGCTTCACTGAACACCGTCCACAGGGGTAGTCATCGGTCAGTGACACCTCCCCGCGTCGCTGCGATAAAAGCTGTGAATTCGACCACAACATCTGGCATCCTCATTGCTGCTATTCATTCTGTACAGCACGGAGGCAGCCATGAAGAGCTTTGCTTCCATGTTCTGGTTCCCAGTATCTCTCGTCGTTCTTGCCGGCTGCAATCCACTGCTCGATTCCGACAATATCGACGGTCCTGAAAACGGGGGAGACTACGACAATCCGCCTCCGGAGCCCGGCCCACCGCAGCTTTCAATCCGGACGTTCGACCTCTCATCCGCCGTTCTCACGCAGTACCAGAATTATCTGTCGCTGACGCTGACTGTGCAAAACGGTCCGGGCACTTCCACGGCATACAACGTTCACGCCGTGATCTCCGCAATCGCCGGCGGGTCGCCCGTCGCGCAGACGGGCCTGACGTTGCCCGATCTCACGGAAGGACAATCGTCGACACTCTACATCGATCTTGAGTCCCCCGATCGGCCGTCGGAGGTAGATGTCAGCATCACCTGGAATGACGCCTATGGATACTCGTACAGCGTTGGGGGTGTCGCGCGGACGTTCGGCGCGTTTTCAAAGAAATGAAACGGCCGGCCGCCGCGTCATCAGGCGGAGAGAAGGCACCAAAGACACAGGGGGGAGGGATCCCTAGCGCACAAGAAGGAAGGCTCTTGTCCGTGTGAAGCCGGAGGCCTGGATTCTGTAGAAATAGGCGCCGGAGGACAAACCCGAGCCGTCGAACCGGACGCGATGCGTGCCCGGATCTTCGATTTCGTCGACGAGAGTGGCCATGCGTTGTCCCAGCGGGCCGTATACGGAGAGGTTGACGTGCGTGCGCACCGGGATGTCGTACGAGATCGTCGTCGACGGATTGAACGGATTCGGATAGTTCTGTTCAAGCTGGAACGCTCTCACCGCCTCATCGGGCGACGTGGCCGGGACGGCAACCGTCACGGCCTGTGAGTATCGCGCCGAGCCGTCGAGGTCCACCTGCCGGATCCTGTACGTCCACGTCCCGGCCCGCGCAGTCGAGTCCGTCACGCCATACTGGCGCCGCTCCGCCGTTGTCCCGGCCGCAGCAACGGAATCCACTGTCATCCAGGAGGCGCCCTTCCGCTCCACGTAGAAACGATACGTGTTGGTCTCCGAGAGCGTTTCCCACGCAATGCGCACCTGATGCGCGGCAGGGACTGTAAGCACGGGCGGCCCCGCCCAGACCGCGGCGAGAGACCCGTCTTCGTACGCGATTGCGGCATCAAACACCTCGTTGACGAAAAGGGGGTCGACAATGGACACCGCGAGATTGCTGGGGTGGTCCCCCCCCGGCCCGGGGCACGAGGGGTTGTCATCGGCCTCCTGTGTCGAACCGTACGCCGGATCGCAGTAGCCGTCCACAGAGCTTGCAAGTATGTGGAACCAGTCGAACACGTAGACGTTGGACGGGAACGAACCGTAGGAGTCGTTGCCCGTCGCGAGCGTGTTCTTCGCCCACGCACAAAATGTGTTTGACCGGGCATCGCGCGCAGCGTGCCCGTCGGTCGGAGCAGGATAGTTCGTCGTGATGACGAAGAAGTTTTGCGGGCGGGCGCTCATGTAGCCGATGATCTGTCTCCACTCCCTCTGGTAGGAAGCGATCGAATCATCGGAATCCATGAACTGCGTGACGGGGTAGCCCGATTTGACGATGATCACCGGGTACTGGTCCATCAGGCTGTAGAATGTGCTGCTCCACGGATCAGCGCCGGAAAACACGTTCACCCAGTCGTACCAGTGGTTGTGACCGCTGGACCCTCCGGGCTCGTTCTCAACGTCATCCATGCTGACTGCGCCGCTGCCGCTGTACCCGTGCGATGAGTTGTACGAGGCGATCTCTTTCCTGACGGTGGTCGGAGGCGTGAGGCAGGAAACCTGTGACCTGTCCCAGAAACAGAGCCCCACCGAGCGATGCGGGAACAGTGCCTTCCTGAAGCGTTGCTGGCCATCGGCTGTTTGAATGAGAAGAAGTACCCCGGTGATCAGGAATACGCAGCTTCTCTGCGCAAGACCATAACGGCCGGTCGGGCTCATGCTTTACCAAGAAATGGGAGGTACACTGGGATGGCGTAGTTCTGAAGACAAATATATCGCGGTGCATCCGGAAAATCAAGCCAATTATCATGCAATTGATAGATTTTGAGAGGACTACTCGGACGGAAGATTGAGACGTGTGATCCCGGCCGGTATTGAGGCAGTCTGTCGGATCCCGCCCCGTGAAAGGACGAGCGTGAACGGGCTATCGGCAGTCACATTGATTTCCATCCCGCTCCCGGTGCCGGCCGGCACTGCTACAAGCGAAATCAGGTGTCCGTTAAACCTGTAGCGATTGCATCCGCACCGTTGCCGGGAATGAATCTCCCATGTGAGCGTGTTCGCCGGAGCGTCAGGCCTCAGGCCGATGGCGAACTCGATGAAGAAGAGAATGGGTCCGATGCCGCTCCAGCCGACCATGTCCCGGACGACGGGCGAACGGTCCTCGTGCCTTCCCGGAGCAATCGAGTCGGGCGCATAATTCTCCCATATCGTCCCCGTCTGACTGTACACGCGCGACACAGCCAGGACGTGCTTCAAGGCAATCTCTCGCGCAAGCTCATGGTGCCCGGTCCGCTCGAGCCCCCGGATGACCATCGTGTTGGTCGATGGCCACACGGCTCCCCGCCAGTATCCGCCCCAGGGAACATAGCCGGGCTCCCCGGCCGAACAGCTCGGAACGGGATGCAGTCTCCCGAATGTCCCGGGATTGCACAATTCCGCCGCAAGTGCTGCGGCACGGTCTGAATCTGCGACGCCTGCGAGCAGCGTCCAGAATGCAGCGATAGTCTTCACGCCTGTTTTCGATCCGCCTGCCGTCAGGTCAAAATAGAAACGCCGTTCGCTGTCCCACATCAGGCCGTTGATCCGTGCGGCAAGCTCGTCCGCCTCATGCTCCCAGTGTCTCCAATCCTTCCTTCCCGTCAGGCTGTCGATGCGCGCGAGGTCGCGCGCGAACATAACCATCTGCGACGAAATATCAACCCCTGTTCCTCCGCCCGCCAGCAACGGGTTGCGCGGCGAATTGTCCATGCTTGCCCAGTCGGTGACGTAGAGTCCGTTCCCCTGGCGGAGGTACTTCCGGAGAGCCTCGTAGTAGCGAACCAGCGGCTCTCTCACACGCGCCAGGCGGGCAGTGTCCCCCGTGTACGAGAAGCTCTCAAGCTCGGCCCAGGCGGGTATGGGGTTGTCCAGCGCGTCGAGTGTGAGATCGGGCGGAGGCTCCGGCGCTGCCCGACCGGCATAGCGGATGCTGACCGGCTGCTCGTTCGTGTTGAACCCCCACCGGCTGAACAAGGGCGCCCGTTCCCTGTTCACCCAGGGGGAAAAATCCACACCCGTCGCCCTGTTGATCTCGCGGCAGATCTCGCCGCTTGCATGCTGCTTGGCGTAGAAATTGTCCAGCGAGCAGATACCCGGCACGAGCCCGGAGGCAATGTTGCAGAACATTGTCATGAACGCCGTGTCCCAGAGGAAGACATTCTGATTGAACGCGGCATCAATGAACTGAGAGGGAAAACCGCTCCCCGGGGCAGGTTCATGGAAATGGCGAAACGCGAGCTCCCATGCCTTCCAGTAGGTGCGAACGAACCCGGGATCCTCGTCGTATACGGGAGAGGGAAGCGCGTCGCGCATTGCCTCGAATTGCGGGAGCGCCCTCTTCTCCTGCGCACCGGCAACGTGCGCCGGCTCGTTTGGCCCCGCCTCCGCCCCTGAAATCCGGAACACGAGGATCAGCGCAATCGTCAGTCTCATCCTCACAGACTGGAATGCGTGGATGGAACGAAGTGTATCCCACGGAGTGTTCATAACACAGAATATGCCAGGTGATTTTGAGGATATTCGAATTCTATCCGCCAAAATGACAGGCGCATTTTGATGCAACTTCTTGACATTAAATAGCTTAGCGTCTCGCCTCTCATCAATCTGTCAACAATTGTACCACCGGGGATATGCCGGCAACTCTTGTTCCAAAATTGTTTGCGTTTGAACCTGAAAATGGTTACATTAAGTACGATCTGGTTGGGGCCATTGTCAGATACTCCTTCGGTACACGGTTTACAGCGGTCCCCCCTGTATTTTCAGCTGTTCAACCCCTGCCGGCCACCACGACAGGGGTTTTTAGGTAATTCCGGCATTGCTCACTGTTCATAAACAACAGAGGGTTTGAGTGACATGGTGAAGAAGACAGTCCAGGCTGTCTGTCGGGTCTGCGGCAATGACTTCCGTGGACGGGCCGGTTCCTACCGCTGCCCGCGCTGCAAAGAGGAAGACCAGAGGCACAAGGCATACAGGGAGAAACTCAAAAAGAGCCTGCCGTTTTATCTGAAGACGGACATCTAGATCACGCAGTTGCGAACCGCAGAAGCCCCTGCCTGCATTGCCCGGCAGGGGCTTCTCTCGTTTCCGGGAATCCAGCGGGTTCGCTGCTCCTGCTCCGCCCCCGGGACCGGGGGGAGGAATTCCATCATCGAGAAACCCCTCGTATCCGCGCGCAGCGCGTCTCGCCTCGTCCGCAACATATGCAATCCGGGGTAAGTGTCAAGCCCCTCCCATCACGACAAATCTGAGCGCCGCCAGCAGCGCGATGACCGATACACGCGCGGGCATGCGCCGTCGTTCGGGGGCCTTCTCTCACGGGAATCTCGGTTTCATGGTTGTCCCGCGAACACACATCGTCCCCCGGTGGTCCCTTGTGACGCAGCCTACAGGGATTGAACCGGCGGTTGCGTATGTTGACACAGGCGTTCCCCCCCGCCGCTCAATCCCCCCGGGCACTGACCGAATACCGCGTTCATGGACGAAATGCGATCCGAATACGATTCCCTGTTGATCCGCGTCATCGCACTCCTCGGGAGGACATCCCCGGCGACCGTCTCGATTGCGAGCCTCCTCCTGCTCGGGGGGGTGGGCGTCCTCCAGAGCATCACGGGACTCAAGGCAACGCTTGCGCCCTTCTACCTGATCCCGATTGCGCTTGTGACGCTCCGGTCCGACAGGACCGCGGGGCTCCTGGTCTCGACGGCCTGCGGGACGCTCTGGATCTCCATGCATATAGGTATCATGGAATACCGGTTCCTCTGGGTCGATGCCTGGAACAACCTCCTCAGGGTAGGAGTCTTCATCTCGTTCAGTCTTATCCTCTCCCGGCTGAAAGGGGACGCCGAGAGGGAATTGAAGCTCCACCGCGAGCTCGAGGGCACCCTCACGCGCGTCAACCAGCTCACCGGGCTTCTCCCGATCTGCGCCTGGTGCAAGCGCATCCGGGACAAGCAGGGGAACTGGCAGCAGGTGGAGTCGTACGTCACCATTCACTCCGATGCCGGGTTCACGCACGGCATCTGCCCCGAGTGCGCACGCCGGGAGATTGAAGGGATGGAGCGATAGGCGCGTTGCTTCCCCGCCAAATTTCCGTTATGTTGGCCCCATTCATCACGGGGAGACAGATGCGCACCACAACGTACAGCGCCCGGTCGAGCCAGCGCATGCTGGCACTGGAAGGAGCCCAGCTGGCGCCGTTCAACCGGCGAGCGTTTGCATTCGTCATTGATTTCATGATCGTCGGCACCGTGTTCATTGCCGTGACACTCACCGCGATTCCGCTCGTTCAGAAATGGGGCTGGTTCAGCGGCGATGTGCATGTCTCGCTCAACTTCTCCAACTGGTACAGCATCGTGGTCCTGGTGCTCTACTTTGGTCTGTGTACATATTTCGGGAAGGGGCAGACGCCGGGGAAGAAACTGATGCGCATCAGGGTGGTGTCCACCGTTCACGAACGCCTTGGCCTGTGGCATTCGCTGGAACGGGCGCTCGGGTACGGGGCGTCAACGCTGGAGGGAGGATTCGGTTTCGTGCAGTTCTTCCTGACAGAGAACAGACAGACCGTCCACGATCGCATCGCGGAAACAATCGTCATTGCCGTGCGCAAGTCCTCCGCTCACACGGACTGACCGGCCGCGTGCCCTGACGCCCACGCCCACTGGAAGTTGTATCCCCCGAGGTGTCCCGTCACGTCGACGACCTCTCCGATAAAGTAGAGGCCCGGAACATTCTTCGCCTCCATGGTCTTCGACGAGAGCCCCCGCGTATCCACTCCGCCGCACGTGACCTCCGCCTTGCCGAAACCTTCAGTCCCCGACGGCACGATGCGCCAGTCGCACATGCCCGCCGCCAGGACCGACAGTTCCCTGAACGAACACTGCTCGATCGGCCTCGAGAAGCCGTGAATCTCGCACCATTTCGCCGCAAGGCGCTTCGGAAGAATCTCGGCCACGACGGTTTCCGGGGCCGCATGAGAGCCGTGCCGTCCTTTCAGAAACTTCTCCACATCGATCTCCGGGGCGAGGTTCACGGTGATTTCCTCTCCTTCGCTCCAGTACGAAGAGATCTGGAGGATCGCGGGACCGCTCAGCCCCCTGTGCGTGAAGAGCACCGACTCCCTGAACGACGCCCGGCCGCAGGAGACGATGGCGTCGCAGGAGACCCCGCTCATCTCTGAAAACCAGGATGTGTTCCCGCCGGCGAAGACCAGGGGGACGAGTCCCGGCCGGGGCGGGACGACGTCAAGTCCGAACCGGCGTGCGAGCCTGTAGCCCAGGTCGGTCGCCCCGAGCTTCGGCACGGATAGTCCCCCGCTCGCAACCACGAGCGACGCCGCCTCCAGCGGTCCCTGCGGCGTCGACACCACGAACCTGTCGGTCCTGGACACCTCCGTGACCTCTCTCCCGGCGAGCAAGCGGACGCCGGCTGCAGCGCACTCACGTTCGAGCAGCGCGATGATCTCCCGGGCGCTCCCGTCGCAAAAGAGCTGCCCGAGCTTTTTCTCGTGAAACGGTATCCCGTGCCGGGCCAGGAGCGCCTGGAAATCCCCGGGCGTATACCGGGCGAGCGCCGAGCGGCAGAACGCAGGGTTTGCGGAGATGTACTCGTCGCCGCGGACGACCCGGTTGGTGAAGTTGCACTTCCCTCCTCCCGAAATCCGGATCTTCTCACCGGGGGCGTCGGGGCGCGCCACGACGGCCACGGAGCGGCCGCGCTTTCCCGCTTCGATCGCACACATGAGTCCCGCGGCGCCGCCGCCGAGGACGATGACATCAAAAGTCGAGGTGGCATTCATACGGTTGTCGGTCAGCGTTGGTAAAGATAAAGAATTTGGAGTACATTGTGGCCCACCACCCCGGGAAAGGGCTCACGTGAACACCCAGGCGCTCACACTCTCCCGCGCCGCGCGGGCCATCGCCGCGGCAGCCATCTTCTGCGCTGCCGCAGCACCGGCGGCCGCCCAGAAGGCCACCGTCTCCGAATCTCTCCATGTCTTTCGGACGTACCCGTACGGGGATCCGGACCCCGTCGCCCGCATGGGCAACATCTATCCATGCTTCAGGTTCCAGGGGTACACGAACACGCCCGAGCAGCGCGCGTGGACGATCGTGACGCTCGAGAACCCGTACATCCGCGTCCTCGTGGCCCCCGGCATGGGAGGGAAAATCCTCGGCGCGTTCGAGAAACCGGGGGACCGTCCCTTCATCTATTTCAACCGCGTGATCAAGTTCCGTGAAATTGCCATGCGCGGGCCGTGGACCTCAGGCGGTATCGAGTTCAATTTCGGGGACATCGGGCACGCGCCGACCACCGCCAGCCCTGTCGATTACGCGACGCGGACAAACGACGACGGGAGCGTCAGCTGCTTTGTGGGAGCGATGGACCTCCCCTCGCGGACGGAGTGGCGGGTCGAGATCCGGCTCCCTGCGGACCGGGCGCTGTTCGAGACGCGGTCAACGTGGCGGAACCCGACGGAGATCACCACGTCGCGCTACCACTGGATGAACGCGGCGGCGGACGCAGATTCACTGCTCCGCGTCATCTACCCGGGGAACGGGTACATCGGGCACGCGGGGGAGTCTTCACCGTGGCCTGCAGGGCCCGGGGGGCGCGATCTCTCATGGTACCGGAACAACAATTTCGGCTCATACAAGTCGTACCACGTCCTCGGCGTGTTCACGGACTTCTTCGGTGCGCAGCGGGGAGACGCGGGGGTCATCCACTGGTCACGCTATACGGACAAGCCGGGGAAGAAGCTCTGGATCTGGGGGCTGTCGCGTGAAGGGGAGATCTGGAGGGACCTCCTGACCGATCCCGCGCTCGGCAACACGCAGTACGTCGAGCTGCAGTCCGGAATCCACTTCAACCAGGCGATGCAGCAAAGCAGTCGGACTCCGTTCAAGCACATGGAGTTTCTGCCGGCTACCGCGGAACGGTTTTCCGAATCCTGGTTCCCCTTCAGAGGAGTTTCCCGGGTGACGCGCGCAACACCCGACGGCGTCCTCGGCGTGCGCCGCGACGGAAACGTCGTACAGTTCACGTTCTGTCCCACGGGCAGCTTTCACGGGGAGATTACGGTGATCGCCGGGGGCCGCCGGGCATACGGACGGTCATTCGCCCTTCGCCCGCTGGAACCTGTCACGGACTCGGCTGTGACAGGCGGCGGCGATTTCGAGGTGCGGGTGGGCTCGGCGATTCGCTACCGGAGCCGGGACGACGGGGAGATGGTCCTCTCGCGCCCCCGTGAAACGGAGATTCCGTTCGACTGGGGCTCGGCGCAGGGTCTCGCGCTGGACGGAAGGGAGAGGTCCCGCCAGCGCGACTACGACGGCGCGCTGACCTCGTTCCGCGCATCCCTGGCGAGGGACCCCGGGTTTCTGCCGGCGCTTGCGGGAGCGGCCGAGGTGTACTACAGGCGGATGCAATGCGATTCCGCATTTGCCTGCGCACGGCGCGGACTTGCCGTCGATGCGTACGACCCGGCCGCCAACTACATCTACGGGCTCGCATCGCGGCAATTGGGAAAGCCCTACGATGCGCGTGACGGGTTCGGGATCGCCTCCCGCTCCCCCGATTTCAGGGCCGCGGCAGACGTCCAGCTTGCAGAGATGGCGTTCCTGGACAGCGACTGGACGGAGGCAGCGGCATACGCCCGGAGTGCGGCATGTGACGCACCTCCTGAGTCAGAGGGGGGGCGTCTCATCGCCGTCATCAGCAGGCTCAGGGGCGATACCGTGCAGGCCAGGACACTGCTGGGCAGGATGATCGCGGATGATCCTCTCTGCCACTTCGCGCGATGCGAGGAGTACATCCTCCGGCCGTCGCCGGAGACACGTGAAGCGTTCGCCTCCGGTGTGCGCTCCGAGCTCCCCCACGAGACATATATCGAGCTGGCGTCGTTCTATGCCCGGCTCGGGCTGACGGGCGACGCGCTCACCGCGCTTGCGCCGGCGGGCGGTCATCCGATGGCACTGCTCTGGAGGGCTGTTCTCTCGGTCCGTGCGGGGGATCGTGCGGCAGCACACCGGCTGCTCGACAGCGCGCTGGCGGCGAGTCCCCGGCTCGTTTTCCCCCACCGGCGGGAGGAGGCGGAGGTGCTCCTCTGGGCCGAGGGGGAGCATCCCCACTGGAAGACTGAGTACTACCTCGCCCTGCTCACCTGGAGTCTCGGAGACACCGCTCAGGCCCGCGCGTGGTTTGCGAAATGCGGCGAACGGCCCGACTATGCCCCGTTCTACATTACCCGCGCATCGTTCCGGAAGGACGATGCCCCGGGCGCACTGGACGACTACCGCAGGGCGCTTGCCGTCGACCCTGCGGAGTGGCGGACGCACAATGCGATCATCTCGTTCCTCAACGATCAGGGGCGCTCCCGCGAAGCGCTCCCCCTGGCGCGCGAGGCGGCCGCGCGGTTCCCGGAGAGCTATGTCCTGCAATTCCTTCTCGCACGCACGTGCCTCTTCAGCGGACATCCGGATGAAGCGCTCGGCATTCTCGACACGCTTGCCATACTCCCGTTCGAAGGCGCGCACTACGGGAGGGACGCCTACAGGCAGGCGTGCATACACACGGCGGGCCTCGCACTGGGAAGACACGATACGGCGCGTGCGGTCACGCTGATTGAGCACGCCCGGCTCTGGCCGGAACGGCTGGGAGCAGGCGAGCCGTATGACGCGGACCAGAGGATCGAGGACTACCTCCAGGCCCGCATCTGCCGCGCGCGCGGTGAATCGGCCCGGGCAGTCGATCTCCTGAAGAAGATTGCGGATGATTCCGGAAAAAGAACGGGACCCGGAAACGCACAGGACCTCATAGGTGCGTTCGCATTGAAATACCTGGGGAGGGGCAGGGGCGCAGAGGTCTTTCTCCGGAGCCGTTTCCGCTCCGTGCCGGAGAGTCCCGTGCTGGCCTGGTCGCTCCTTGTGCTCCGCGGCGCCCGGGCGGATGCACGCGCACTGGAGCGTCAATTGCGTGCATCGATGCTCAACCCTTCCACCGGCGACCAGGATTTTCTGCTGGTGAGAGACGTGGTGCTGTCACTGCGATAACTGTCTCCCTGTCATTGTGAGCCCCGGAACCTGTCAATGACAGGATCCGGACTCTCCGTTTTGCCCCCTCCCCCCCGCCTCAAAAAAACATAAAAAACCTCTTGACATTTTGCCCCGCATCCTTATAATATAAGGTAGAACAATTGGTCTACCTGCGTTTCTTAGGCAATATTTATACTCCCCCTTAATTGTATGGGGACGCCCGGGTGCCATCGATGCCGTGAAGGAGATTTCCGCAGTTGAGTGACGTTCAAGCCAATCCCCTACAACCACTACTTCTGAGGTGCCTCATGTTATTGAGGAATATCGCTCTGGCCCGCAGGGTGGCGCCCGCGATCCTCGGCGTGGCAACCATTGTCGGAACCGCGTCGGGACAGTCGAAGGACAGCGCCGCCGCCCCCGCACCCGTTACGGTGAGCGGTTTCGTGGACTCGTATTTCAGCTACAATCTGGACAGGCCGAAGACACACGTGAACCAGCTCCGGAATTTCGACGTGACTGCCGAGC
>Ga0335069_10004000_pt1 | contig 22017 bp, 16 predicted proteins | sample Lox_Sample_11_FD_206714 | JGI IMG/M metagenome (GOLD analysis project Ga0335069, IMG submission 206714) | Soil microbial communities from Loxahatchee National Wildlife Refuge, Florida, United States - Lox_Sample_1.1 | ecosystem: Environmental > Terrestrial > Soil > Wetlands | place: USA...
CCACAACGGCGGCGATCGCAACATGCGCGACCGCTTGCGCGGTCACAAGTGGTTCCAGGCCTGCGTGGATTTCTGCCACAAGTGGGACCAGTCCTCGTTCGACCCGGACTACGTGGCCCATCCGCTGAACGTGTTCGAGCCGCTGGTGGTGAAGATCTTCAGCCGGCGCGCCCACGACCCGCGCTACACCGCGAACGGCACCTGAGTCTCGGGGCGGGTCCTACCCGCGCTCCGCTGCCTGCATGTCGAGCACGCGCTGGCGCTCGGCGCGCCGCATGTAATAGCCGGCTGCGATCACGCAGATGCCCACGAGGCAGATGATCAGGCTGGCGAGCGCGTTCACGTCGGGACTGACGCCCAGCTTCACCTTGGAGTAGATCACCATGGGCAGCGTGCTGGCGCCGGGGCCGGACACGAAGCTCGAGATCACCAGATCGTCCAGCGAGAGCGTGAAGCACAGCAGCCAGCTGGAGATCAGCGCCGGCGCGATGATCGGCAAGGTGATCTCGATGAAGGCGCGCGCGGGACCGGAACCCAGATCCATCGCGGCTTCCTCGAGCGAGCGATCCGCGCTTTGCAGGCGCGATTGCACCGTGATCGTCACGTAGGCCGTACAGAACACCACATGGGCGATCACGATGGTGCTGAAGCCGCGATGCGGCCAGCCGAACAACTGCAGCATGGAGACGAACAGCAGCAGCTGAGTGATGCCCGTGATGATCTCCGGCATGACCAGCGGTGCGTTCACCATGCCGGTGAGCATCAGGCGGCCCGGAAATCTTGCGAAGCGCACCAGCGCGATGGCGGCCAGGGTGCCCATGACCACCGCGGCAGTGGAGGCCGTGACCGCCACCTCCAGCGACAGCAGGGCGGCCTGCAACACCTGGCGGTTGTGGATGAGCTCCACGTACCAGCCGGTCGAGAATCCGCCCCACACGCTCACGAGCGGCGAGGCGTTGAAGGAGTAGGCGATGAGCACGAGGATCGGGATGTAAAGCAATGCGATGCCGAAGCACAGCACGCTGAAGAGGACGGGCGAGAAGCGCCTTTCCATGGCCTCAGCTCTCCAGCTGCTTGACTTGATAGTACTGGTAGATCGCTATCGGACCGGCCAGCAGCAGCAGGAAGGCGATCGCCACGGCCGAGGCCACCGGCCAGTCGTGATTGCCGAAGAACTCATCCCACAACACCCGTCCGATCATGAGATTGTCAGGTCCGCCGAGCAGCGAGGGGATGACGAACTCGCCCACCGCCGGAATGAACACCAGCATCGAGCCGGCGATCACACCGGGTATGGATTGCGGCAGCGTGATGTCGAGGAAGGCACGCCAGGGCGGACTGCCGAGGTCCGCGGCCGCCTCGAGCAGCGTGTGATCGAGCTTCTCCAGCGTGGCGAACAGCGGCAGCACCATGAACGGCAGATACGAGTAGATGATGCCCAGGTACACCGCGACACTGGTGCGCATGATCTTCAGCGGATGTGAGATCAGTCCGATCTTGATCAGCACCATGCTGAGCAGGCCGTTGTCGCGGATGATGCCCTCCAGCGCATACACGCGAAGCAGGAACGAGGTCCAGAAGGGCAGGATGATGATCAGCAGCAGAATGCTCTGGGTTGTCTTCGGGGCACGCGAGATGGCGTAGGCCATCGGGTAGCCGATCAGGAGACAGATCAGCGTCGAGAAGAACGCGGTCTTCAGCGAATACAGGTAGGCGAAGCCGTAGACCTCATCCGTGAACAGGTATCGGTAGTTCGCCAGGCTCACGGTCCACTGCAGGTGCCCGTCGGCCGTGTGGGACAGGATATCGGTGAAGGGCGGCACCCGCGGCGCCGTCTCGGCGAAGCTGATCTTGAAGGCGAAGGCGAACGGAACGAGGAAGAAAACGGTCAGGAACAGCAGCGGCGGAAGAATGATGAGCCAGCGGCCCGGACGCTCGGTCAGTCGCATGATTCGCGGTGCGGAGGGTGTCTGTGGGGTATTCTGCGCGATAAACTCGCCCCCTGTACAACTTTTGTCCGCGCCGCCGGCTCGCCCACCGCCTTGTCCACCCGCAGACCCACCAACAACGAGTCCGGCCGTGCGCCGGAGCGGGCTTCGCGTGCCCGGCAACGTCAGCGGCTGATCGACGCCTGCATCTCGGCACTGCACATCCACGGCCCCTCGCGCACGACGGTCGAGAAGGTGGTGGCGATCGCGGACATGTCCCCGGGCATCGTGCGGTTCTACTTCGACTCCAAGGACGCCATGCTGGTCGCCTCCCTGGCCTATCTGGCGGCGGAGTTCGAGCAGCGGGTGCTGGGTCCGCTCGCGCGGCTGCGTGAGACGCCGGTGCGGGCACTGGAGCAACTCGTCGAACTGTACCTGGACCCGGATATCGCCAGTCCGCGCAAGGTATCGGTCTGGTACTCGTTCTGGGGCGAGGCCAGCTCGCGCAAGGAGTACTACGAGCTGTGCGGCAGGAAGGACGATGACTTCGCCGCCCTGGTGCGCGATCTGATCGAGCGGGTCATCGCGCAGAGCGGCGTTACCCACCTGGATGCGGATGCCGTGGCCCTCGGACTGATCGGGGTGCTGGAGATGCTCTGGCAGGAGATCGCATTCACGGATGAGGCGGAGATCGATCGCGCGGCCGCCAAGCGCCGCACGTTCGCGTACCTGCGCTCGGTGTTCCCGCGGGAGTTCGGTGGTACCGCGCGCGCAGCTGTGCCGGATGCGTCGGAGCCCAGCGTGCCGGCGTGGGCTTATGGTGATGGCATGTTGCTCACGGTGGAACGCGACAAGCTCTTCCGGCCGGCCTGGCAGCTCCTCGGGCACGAAGGGGATCTGCCGCGTGCAGGCGATTTCCTCACGGCGGATCTGGCGGGTGAACGGGTTCTGCTGATCCGCGATTCGGCCGGAACGGTGCGGGCACTGCGCAACAGCTGCCGCAAGCGACCGCACGCACTCGTGGCCGCGCGCCACGGGCATCTCGAGGGCATCGAATGCGAAGCGCATGGATTGTCCTACGGACTCGACGGAGCGCAGCGATCCGGTGACACGCCCGGCGATCTGATTCCGCTGCAGATCGAGATCATTGCTGGCTGCGTGCTGGTGAACACGAGCGCCGCGGGCAAGGCACCGCCACCGCCTGCGGAGTGGAGCACGTTGCCGGCGATGCGTCCGGTCGGGATCGACGAGTTGCCGGTGGCGGCCGACTGGAAACTGCTGGTGGAGCAATGGCTGGACGCGCTGCCGCGCCCGAAAGGGGTGCGGCGAAGCTTCCTGCCGCCCAATCAGCTGCTGGAATCCGGCCCTGCGGGAGCGCTGGTGCTGCAGGTCATCCCGGAAGGTCCGGGCAAGTGCCGCCTCCGGCACCTGGAATTCGCACTCGCGCCCGTGCGTGGCACGACGGGCAAGAGAGCGGGAATTGCGCGTGCGGGCGGCCGTGCCCCGAGCGTGGGACAGACGCGGCTGCTGCCCGCGTGGGTGCAGCAGGATGTTGAGGTGGCCGAGTCGACCCAGAGCGGCCTCGAATCCGGCGCCGGCGAGTCCGATGAGGCCGGGCCGGTGTCGCCGGCCCTGGCGCAGTTCCGCCGCACCGTGGCCGGCCTCCTCATGACACTCGAAACCACGCGACGCTGAAGCGCACGACCAGCGGGCGATGCAGCGCTCCCCGGCGCTCACGCGCTCCCCGGGGCCCGGGGGCGTGTTGGTGATCGGACGGCCGGGGCCGGGCGACTACGCGAACGGCCGGGGCCGGGCGACTACGCGAACCGCGCCGGCGCGCTGCTCAGGCGCAATTCCGGAATGCGCTCGCGCAGCATGTTGTGGAAGTCCAGCATGCAACTCTCCAGCTGCGACAGAGGCCCGGGTTCATAGCTTCCCGAGGCTAGTCCCTGCTGCACGCGTCTGCAGAGGAACTCATCCTCGCGCTGCACCGAGCGGTTGATCCGGGCGCAAAGGTAACGAGCGATACGCATCTCGCGCCGCGTATCCGGCCGTCCGAACACTCCACCACGGATGGTGCACTTGCCTGGCCCACGCGGCAGCACCTGGAAGAAGTCCATCTGGTCGGGAAACACGTCGATGCCGAGATTGGGCTGCATGCTGTAGAACGACCAGCGCCGGCGGTGCGACTCCGGCAGATGCTGCGTGACATCGCCGATCATCTGTTGGTACATGCGCTCGCTCCAGCGCGAGGACGGTCGATCCCGCAGCCAGCTCACGCCGCGCGCGACATGGCTGGGCAACTTCGCCTGATCGTCATAGTCAGGCGTGAACATGCGGTACAGCCCGGGATGTCCGATCGGGACGTGGTAGGACTCCAGGTAGTTGTCCATCGCGATCTTCCAGTCCACGTCCCAGTGCTCGATGTACAGCGGCGCCAGCGGCTGCATGCCCTCGAAGTCATGCGGCGCGAAGTCCTCGAGGAACGCACCCCAGGTCTGCTCCAGCGGCGGCGGGTTTCCCGCCAGGCACACGAACACGAAGCCGAACTGGATCGACATGCGCACGCTCTTCAGGCCGAAATCGGCGCGATCCAGCCCGGGAAAGCTGTCACGCGCCGGAACGCCCAGCAGCTCCCCGTTGGTGCGATAGCTCCATCCGTGATACGGGCAGGTGATCACGCCCGGGCAATTGCCGCTGCCCTCGACGAGCCGCGCGCCGCGGTGCCGGCAGACGTTGTGGAATGTCTGAATCTGTCCCTGCGCGTTACGCACGGCAATCACGCTGTCCGGACCGATGTCGAGCGTGATGTAGTCGCCCGGATTCGGGATGGAGTTGACGTGGCAGACGATCTGCCAGCTTGGCCTGAGGACGCGCTCGTACTCGAGCCGGTTCAGCTCCGGGTGGTTGTAGACCCAGGCGGGCAGCGCGCGGGGCAGGGCGGCGGGAGCGGTCTCGGGGCTCTGCAGGACGGAGGCATTCATGGAGGGTCTCCCGCAAATTTATATGGCCATGCAAGTCTATCCCAAAAGTTTATATGTTCATATAGACGATGGCCGGCGCCCGTGGTAGCGTGACGGGTACGGCCTGGCCGCCTCGACCGGCGGCCCCTTGCAGGCCGCGCCGCAGGGCGCCCAACAACAGGGGGATCTCGCGCATGTCCCGCAATCTGACCAAGAGCCACGAACATTTCCAGCGAGCCATCAAGCGCCTGCCGCTGGGGGTGGCCTCGAATTTCCGCTACTGGGGCGAGGACCGCACCATCTACATCAAGCACGGGCGTGGCGCGCGGGTCACCGACCTCGACGACAATGTCTACATCGACTACCGCCTTGGCTACGGGCCGGCCATCCTCGGTTACGCGGATCCGCGGGTCGATGCCGCCGCGCGCGAAGGCATGCAGGTGGGTGGCGTGTTCGCACTGTCCACCGAGCGTGAATTCCGCGTCGCCGAGCGCATCGCGAAGATGGTGCCGGCAGCGGAGCTCGTGCGCTTCTCCAACTCCGGTACCGAGGCGGTGATGGCCGCTTTGCGCCTCGCGCGCGCCTACACCGGCAAGGATGACTACGTGATCCTGGAAGGCAGCTACCACGGCCTGTTCGATGCCGCCATGTGGTACGCGCCCATGGACAAGTGGACGCAGGTCGGCGATCCGGAGATCCATCCCTACAGTCAGGGCATTCCCGTCAGCACGCGCAGCTTCGCGCATTTCGTGCAGGCGAACGATGCGAACCAGCTCGAGGACGTTCTCAAGCGGCGGGCTGACAAGATCGCCTGCATGCTCATCGAGCCCATCATGGGCAACTGCCTGGGCATCGCGGCCGATCCGGAGTACCTGCGCGCGGCCCGCTCCCTGTGCGATCGCCATGGCGTCGTGCTCATCATCGACGAGGTGAAGACGGGCTTCCGCGTGGCTCGCGGCGGCGTGCAGCAGCTATACGGAGTGAATGCCGATCTGTGCACGTTCGCGAAAGCGGTGGCCAACGGTTATCCCATCTCGGTCCTCGCTGGGCGAGAAGAGATCATGCGCAAGATCGGTAAGGGCGTCGCGCACGGCGGCACGTACACGGCTCACTCAGTGTCGATGGCCGCCGCGGAGAAGACTCTCGAGATCCTGGACGAGACCGACGCGCTTGAGCGTATCGCGCAGTACGGCACCAGGTTGCGCAATGGCATGAGCAGCATCCTCAAGGCGCGTGGCATTGCGCACAGTTTCGTGGGTCATCCGTCCATGAGCGGCTTGTATTTCGCACACGAGCCGCCGCGCAACTACCGTGACTGGAAGAGCAGCGATTACTCTTTCTACGACGCAGCCGCGAAGGTCCTGCATGACCAGCGCATCCTGTGCGAACCGGACTCCCGCGAGCCCTGGTTCGTCTCGGCCGCGCACGACGAGTCATGCCTGAGTGAGACCCTGGCGGCCTTCGAGATCGCCATCGACACCACGCTGCGTGCGAGCGGATCTTCACGCAAGATGCCCGCTTGACCACCGGCCGGGGGGTCGGACAGAGCATGGCGACGCAGACGGGTAAGCGCTACGACGCCATCGTCGTGGGCGCGGGACACAACGGTCTGGTCGCCGCATGCTATCTGGCGCGCGGCGGCCTGAACGTGCTGGTGCTGGAGCGCAATCCGTACATCGGCGGCGCCGCCGTGAGCCGCAGCCTGTACGAGGGCTTCACCTACTCCAACTGTTCGTACGTCTGCAGTTTGCTGCGCACCGAGATCATCCGGCACCTGGATCTGCCGCGATACGGCTTGCAGATCATCCCGTACGAGGGTGGCTGTACGTTCATGCGCGATGGGGGTCACCTCGCACTGTACGACAATCATGACGCGTTGCGCCGCGAGTTCGCCCGCCATTCCAGGCGCGATGCGGAAGCCTATGACCGCTTCGTGCGCGACATGCTGCTGCATTGCCGCTTCATCAAGCCGCTGCTGTTGCGCGAGCCGCCGGACCCGACGAGTTTCAAGCCGCGCGACATCATGGAACTGCTGTATCTCGGCAAGCACTTCCACAATCTCGGTGAAGCGCAGATGTACGACACGCTGCGCTTCTGGACCGCGAGCTGCGCGGACCTGCTGGACGAATACTTCGAGAGCGAGATCATCAAGGCTCACATGGCGGGCAGCTCGATCATCGGCACGGCGCTGGGACCGCGTTCGCCGGGCACGGCCTACGTGCTGCTGCATCACTACATGGGCAGTATTGACGGCACGGTGGGTGCCTGGGGATTCGCCCGCGGCGGCATGGGTGCGGTGACTTCCACGCTCGCGCAGTCGCTGCAGGCCAGCGGCGGCACCATTCGCAGCGGGGCTTCGGTGGATCGCATTCTCGTGCGCAACGGCCGGGCCTACGGAGTCGCGCTCGCCAGCGGCGAAGAGATTCATGCGCGTACGATCGTCTCGAACATGGACGTCCGGCGGACCTTCCTGAACTCGATGTCCGCGGACGACCTGCCCGGCGAGTTCCTGCAGCAGGTGCGCAACTTCAAGATCCGTGGCTCCTCGGGCAAGCTCAACATCGCCCTCGATGGCCTGCCGGATTTCCCGGCCATCCCCGCGGGCTCGCCCTGCACGCGCGGCGACATGCACGTCACGGACACGATAGAGATGCTGGAGCGGGCTTACGACGACTGGAAGGACGGTCGCTGGTCCCGCTCACCGTATGTTGACATGCTGATCCCGACACAGATCGACCCCACGATGTCCCCGGACGGCAAGCACTACATGTCGGTGTTCGTGCAGTACTGCCCGTACAAGCTCGAGGAAGGGGAGTGGAACGACGCCCGCCGCCAGGCCTTCGGCAGGACGGTCATCGATGCGATCGCGCGGCACAGCCCGAACTTCCGCGATCTGATCCTGCACGCCGAGATCCGCACACCCTGGGATATCGAGCGCGAGGTGGGCCTGACCGAAGGCAACATCTTCCAGGGTGAACTGACCTTCGATCAGTTGCTGTTCAACCGCCCGATCCCCGGCTACGCCCAGTACCGGGCTCCGGTGGAGGGGTTGTACATGTGCGGATCGAGCACCCACCCCGGTGGTGGTGTCATGGGTGCTCCGGGATACAACGCAGCCGGTGCAATCCTGCGTGATCTGGGGAAGGCGGAATGAGCACTCCGGCCGGCGCCTCACGTTACGACTGCATCGTCATCGGCGGGGGTCACAACGGGCTGGTTTGCGCGGCCTATCTGGCCAGAGGGGGCCGGAAGGTCCTCGTACTGGAAGCCGCATCCACGGTGGGCGGAGCGGCAGTGACGCGGGAGTTCGCCCCTGGATTCCAGGTGTCGGCGGCTGCCCATCTGCTGCATTCGATGTCGGCCTCGATCATCGAGGATCTGCAGCTGTCGTCCCACGGACTGTCGATGGTCGCAAGCCAGATGCCGACGACCGCTCTTGGCGATGATGGCACGGCGCTGACGATCCGCGCAGGACGGTTGGAGTCAGGTGCGGGTGCAGGCTGCGCGAGCGCTGACATCGAGGCCTATCCCGGCTATGCGGCGCTGATGGATCGGCTGGCGGACGCCTTGCACCCGGTACTCGGTACCGTGCCGCCGCGGCTGGGAACGGACCGATGGGTGGACCGTCGGACGCTCATGCAGCTGGGGTGGCGAATCCGCCGGCTCGGGCGGCATGACATGCGCGAACTGCTGCGCATCGGCGGCATGGCGGTCCATGATCTGTTGAAGGACCACTTCCAGACACCTCTGCTGCAGGGCGCCCTGGGTTTCGATGCGGTGCTGGGAACGAACTTCGGCCCGCGCTCACCGGGTTCCGTGTTCACGCTGCTCTATCGGCTGGCGGGAGCGGCCGGTGCGCGTTCAAAGGGCTCGGGATCGGATACGCTGATGCAACCGCGCGGAGGCCTGGGTGCGTTGACCGCCGCCCTGGCGAAGTCGGCGCAGGCAGCAGGCGCCGGGATCCGAACGGGATCGCCGGTGCAGAGCATCGTCGTGCGTGATTATCGCGCCGCAGGTGTCGTGCTGGAGTCCGGCGAAACCATCAGCGCGGATGCAGTGATCTCCAATGCGGATCCACAAACCACCTTCCTGCGTCTGCTCGGCGCGGAGCATCTGGATGCGGGCTTCGTGAGGCGCGTGGCGCATCTGCGCAACCGGGGACTCGCGGCCAAACTGCATCTGGCCCTGTCGGACCTGCCGAAGTTCACCGGCGTCAAACCCGAGGCTCTCGCGGGACGTGTGCTGATCACGCCCACGCTGGAATATCTCGAGCGCGCCTTCAACCACTCCAAGTACGGTGAATATTCGAGTGCGCCGGCACTGGAGATCACGGTGCCGACGGTGAATGATCCCACTCTCGCCCCAGCGGGCCGGCATGTGCTGTCGGCCGTCGTGCAGTACGCGCCGTACGGGCTGGCTGCCGGGTGGGACTCGGGCCGCCAGTCCCTCACCGCTCTCGTGTTGCAGATGCTGGAGCGCTACGCGCCGGGCATAGGCGCCACCGTAACCGCTTCGCAGCTGCTGGCGCCCCCAGACATAGAGCGCGAGTTCCGCATCACCGGCGGTCACTGGCATCACGCGGAGCTGGCCCTGGACCAGTTCTTCCTGGTGCGCCCGGTGCCGGGAGCGGCCCAATACGCTGCTCCCCTGGAGGGGCTCTACCTGTGTGGCGCAGGATGCCACCCCGGTGGAGGAGTCATGGGCGCGGCCGGTCGCAACGCGGCGCGCCAGGTACTGGAGCGGGCCGCCTGATGGCAACCGAGATGTCACACTTCCGGCAACCGCTGCTGCGCACCCCGTTCCACGATCGGGCGCGCGCGGTCAGTCAGATCGACAGCTTCGTGCCGTGGTCGGGCTACACGACGGTGGATGTGTTCACCACGGTCGAGCAGGAATACTTCGCGATCCGCAACGCGGCGACGCTGTACGACCTGACGCCGATGGTGAAGTACCGCATCGCAGGTCCGGGCGCCCAGCGCTACCTGGACCGCCTGGTCACGCGGGATGTCGGCAAGCTCAAAGTGGGGCGGGTCGCCTATTGCGTGTGGTGCGACGATGCCGGTCACCTGATCGATGACGGTACGATTTTCCGCCTCGGGCAGACCGAGTATCGGCTGTGCACGGCCGAACGCCAGATGGACTGGCTGCAGGCGAGCGCCATTGGTTTTGAGGGACCGGGCAAGGCAGTCCAGATCGAGGAGGTGACCGAGCAGATTGCCGCGCTGGCGCTGCAGGGTCCGACCTCGTGCGCGGTGCTCAAGCACCTGGGCCTTGCGGGCGTGGAGCGCCTGAAGCCGTTCGAGATCGGCACCTTCCAGGTGGAGGGAATCGGGCTCACGGTCTCGCGTACCGGCTTCACCGGTGACCTGGGCTACGAACTGTGGATGGATCCGGCGCACGCCGAGCGCGTGTGGGACCTGCTCATGGCGGCGGGCCAGACGCGCCGGATCCGGCCGATTGGCTCGCGCGCGCTGAACATCGCGCGCATCGAAGCGGGCTTCCTGCTGCCGCATCTGGACTTCGTCTCGAGCACGCACACCATCCGCACGGGCACCGACCGCTCGCCCCTGGAACTTGGACTCGCCTGGCTGGTCGATTTCAACAAGCCGCATTTCACGGGTCGGCGCGCCCTGCTCGAGGAGCACCGCGGCACCCCCCGTCGGCGGCTGGTCGGACTGGACATCGAGGGCAACAAGCCGGCGCACAATGCATTGTTGTATGCGGACAAGGCAGGCAGGACCGAGGTGGGCAGCATCACATCGGCGACCTGGTCGCCCACCTGCAAGCGTAATATCGCCCTCGCCATGCTGAATGCCCCGTACTTCGACACCGGCAGCACCGTCTGGGCGGAGATCTATCTGAACCGCGAACTGGTATGGGAACGGCGCATGGCGCGGGCGCGCGTGGTCGAGCGGCCGTTCTTCGCACCCGAGCGGCGCAAGCTCACCCCGCCGGGAGATTTCTAGACAGGCATGATCACCAGCCAGCAGAAGCCGCTCGCGGAGCGCCCGTGGCTCGATCCGCAGGCCCGGCCGCAGATCGTCATCCAGGGGGTCAGCAAGACCTTCGGCGCCTTCACGGCGGTGGACAACGTCAGCCTGTCGATCTTCAAGGGCGAGATGTTCGCCCTCGTCGGCGGCTCGGGCTGCGGCAAGACCACGCTGCTGCGCATGCTGGCGGGTTTCGCCAACCAGACCTCGGGCCAGATCACCATCGATGGCGTCGAGATGTCCGGCGTGCCTCCGCACGAGCGGCCAGTCAACATGATGTTCCAGTCGTATGCGCTGTTTCCGCACATGACGGTCGAGCGCAACGTGGCCTATGGGCTCAAGCGCATGGATCTGGACCGCGAGGTCAGGCGCCAGCGTGTGCAGGAAGCGCTGGAGATGGTCCAGCTGGGCAATCTCGGCCAGCGCAAACCGCACCAGCTCTCCGGCGGGCAGCGCCAGCGCGTGGCCCTGGCTCGCGCCCTGATCCGCCGGCCCAAGGTACTGCTGCTGGATGAGCCGCTGTCCGCGCTCGACAAGAAACTGCGCGAGAAGACCCAGTTCGAACTCATGGACCTGCAACACCAGGTGGGCATCACCTTCATCGTCGTCACGCACGATCAGGACGAGGCGATGGCCCTGGCCTCACGCATCGCGGTGATGGATCGCGGCAAGGTGGTGCAGGTGGGCACGCCGTCGGAGATCTATGAGTTTCCGCAAAGCCGCTTCGTGGCCGATTTCGTCGGTACGACGAATCTCTTCGAGGGTACGGTCGCCACCTGTCAGCCGGGACTGATCACGGTGAGCTGCCCCGAGACGGGCTGCGATCTGCTGGTGGACGATGTGGGCCGGTTCACGCCCGGGCAGCGGGTGTGGGTGGCCTTGCGTCCGGAGAAGATCCGCCTGAGCAAGCAGCCCGTGGGCGAGGGCCGCGTCAATCAGCTGAAGGGCATGGTGTGGGAGCTCGGCTACCTGGGCAACCGCTCCACGTACCAGATCAAGACCGGCAGCGGCAAGGTGGTCACCGTGTTCGCGCAGAACGAGCGGCGCACCTCGGAATGGTCCATCGACTGGAGCGATGAGGTCTACGTGACCTGGTCCGCCGACGCGGCGGTCCTGCTGCATGCCTGAGCGCGTATCCCCGGGTTCGCGGGCGCACCCACCGTGCGCCCGCCCGTAACGGCCAATCAGAACTTGTAGCCGATCGACAGTCCGACCAGTCGCGGTCGCAGCGGTGTCTGCGCCACGATGAACTGGTCGGTGCTGACGAACACGCTGGCGTTCGAGTTGCTCAGATTCTCCGCATACACCGTGACGATCCAGGCGTCCTTGGAAACACCACCGGAGGCGTCGAAGGTGGAGTAGGCGGGGTTTTCGAAGCGCAGACGGCCGGTGTTGATGGCGCCAGCCTGCTGGATGGACGGATTCGCGCCGGCCTGCGTGAACGAATGGCCGTTGTGCACGGCGCTGACCTGCACGAACGGCGCATAGTCGCCGTAGGCCCAGTCGTAGCGGGCACGCAGAGCGAACTGGATGGGCGGAGCATCGGCGCTGGGCGAGCCGACCGGTCCGTAGAGGTTGCTCACCGGCGTGCAGTTCGCGCCGCTGGTATCGCAGACCTGGGTGATCGGCTTGCCGAAGCCGGCGCTCGCCGGATTGTTGTCCAGCAGCTCCGGCGAGTTGGTCTGGCGGCTGTGGTTCCAGGAGGCCGCGCCCTGCAGCGTCAGTCCGGTGACCACGCGCGCGATCAGCGAGGTCTCGATACCCTTGATCAGGAAGTTCTGCCCGTTGGTGTTGTAGAAGATGTTGCCCACCAGGCCCGGGTTGAAGAAGGCCACCTGCACGTTGTTCCAGTTCTCGCGGTACACCGCGCCGTTCCACTGCAGGCGGTGGTCGAGCCACTCGGTCTTCCAGCCGATCTCGTTGTTCGTCAGCTTGTCCGACTGGTAGGAGGAGGGGATCAGGTACTGCGCCGTGCCGGCATCCGGGCCCGGTGCGTGGGCGGCGCCGCCGTTCTGGTTGAATCCGCCCGGCCGGAAGCCCTGCGAGAAGGTGTAGTACAGCATCGCATCCGGAGTCACGTGCCAGGTCAGGTTGGCGCGGCTCTTCCAGCCGGACTCGGTGTCCTTGAGGTTCTCATCGTCCAGGCTGAACGCGTACCCGGGCACGTGGCAACCCGTGGGCGGCACGCCACCTTCGAAGCAGCCGAAGCTGCCCGTCACGCTGCCCTTCGAGGAGTTGTCGAAGCGGAAATGCCGGGTGCCGGCGGTGAGCGTCAGCACCTTGGGGATGATGTCGAAGTCCATCGAGGCGAAGAAGGCGAGCTGCTTCGTCTCGCGCACCGTATCCTGGTAGAACGAGGTGTTGGGCGGCTGCACGCCCGGGTTCTGCACGGTCGTACCGGGTACCGTGCCGATGTCCGCGAAGCAGCCACTGTTGCCGGGCGAGCCCGCCGGGTCGTTCGAGGTGCAGCTCGGCACCGTCTTGTAGGCCCAGCCGGTCTGATCCCACAGCGTGTTGTCTTCCCAGAAGACACCGGCGATGCCGCGCGTGCGCCAGTCGTCCGGGGTGCTTACGCGGAACTCGTGCTGCTGGTGCGTGTTTCGCTCGTGCGAGTACCACACGGCGCTGGGCGAGAAGCAGGTGGACGTGAGCGTGTTGTCGTAGCCCGTCCCGGGGCCATAGCACTGATAGTAATCGGCGTAATGACCGCGCGCATAGTTGGTGTAGTCGCCGACCTGGTCCACGTTGCGGATCAGATAGCCGCCGGTATACACCAGCTTCAGGTCCGCGACCTTGCCGTTGAAAGTCCACGCCGTGCTCTCGAACTTGTCCTTGTCGAAGGAATCATTGAACAGCGTGACCTGCAGCGGCCGCAGCGGCGCGCCGTCCGAGGCATTTGGCTGCTGGTAGAACACGCCCTTGGAGTCCATGTTCTGGTAGGACTGCGTGACCAGTACATCCCAGTCGTCGTTGAACTTGTACAGGACTTCCGCACGCACGCCCTTGTACGTGACCGGGTTGATGTTGCTGGCGGCGATCTTGTCGTTGTTGATGACGGGGCTGCCCGGCGGCACGCAATAGCCAAGGTTGGGCAAACCATCCGGACACTGGTTGTTGACGGCCGGGTAGTGCGCGTAGCTGATGCCGATGTCGGTGTTCTTGCGCGTGAAGGTCGCCGGCACGTTATCGATGTATCCGCCACGGCTGTCGGAGTAGACCACCGCGCGCAGGCCCAGCTTGTCCTGGATCAGCGGGAAGTTGATCACCGCGCTCAGATCCGTGTTGGGATCGCCGCCGGCGGTGGCGCTCCAGCCCGCCTTGACGTTGGCTTCGAACTTGTCGAGCTTGGGCTCGTTGGTGATGTAGCGGATCACGCCCGCCTCGGCGCCGGCGCCGTAGAGCGTGCCCTGCGGGCCTTCCAGCACCTCGATGCGGTTCAGGTCGGCGGCGTAGATATCCAGGTTGCGGTTCGGCAGCTGGCCGGACTGGTTGTCCAGGTAGATGGCGACGTTGGGCCACAGGCCGGTGGAGGCGCTGCCCTGGCTGGGCTGCGAGCCGCCGCTCAGGCCGCGCATGAACACTTCGCTCTGCCCCGGGCCATTGCTGGCCGTGGTGACGTTGGGAAGGAATTTGACGTAGTCGTCGAAGGTCTGGACGTTCAGTTGCTGCAGCGTCTCGGCCGTCATCGCCTGCATCGAGATCGGCACATCCTGGATGCTTTCATTGCGACGCTGGGCAGTGACGGTGATCTCCTCGAGCACTCCGACGTTGCCTTCGCTCTCAGCCGCGGGGGCTCCCGCCGCACCTACCGCCGCCGCGGACGTACCCGCCAGGATCGCCGCCACCGCATATGAGACCTTCGCGTTCATCGCTCACCCCATGGAATTCTTTTGCGCATCACGGCAGCGCCGGATGCAGACCGATCGAGGGAATCTTGGCCGCGGTAGCCGGGGACGGATTGAACAGACGCGTCATCCGACTGTTACCGGGCCGCCGCGCCTAATTATATGCCGCGTAAGACAAACTGAACGCCTGTCGCATGCGCGCTACAGCAGTCGAAGGCCCCGGAGTGTCGTGGCGTACCTACTCGAATACGCGAGCGCGGGCTGCATCCCCAAACGTCGTGCGATTGGGTTGCAGGCGCCGCGTCGAGGGCGAGAGTCCGTAAGCGTCCTTGAACTGCCGCGAGAAGTGCGCACAGTCCGCAAAGCCGGCTTCGATCGCGATCTCGGTAACCGAGCGGTCGGTGTTCTCGACGAGCCAGTGGGCATAGCGCATGCGCAGTTGCCGGTAGAGGGACGCAGGCCCCATCCCGACATGCTCACGACATACACGTTCCAACTGCCGCACCGACACGCCGAGCTCGTCGGCAATGGACGCAATCGCCACCGGTCGCGTCAGATTCTGTTCCATCAACAGCAGGGCGCGACGCACACGCGGTTCCTTCACAGTTTCGGAGAGAGGCGGGTGCGGTTGCGCATCGCTGCCTGAGCGTTCGCGATCGAACATCAGGATCTGACTCGCCTTCTGGGCAACGGCTCGGCCGAGGTGCTGTTCGATCATGTGCGTCGCGAGCGCGGCCGTACCGGCGCCACCGGCGCAAGTGATGCGCGGGCCGTCCGCCAGGAACAGCCGGTCGGCCACGACATCCTGACCCGGGAACGCCTCGAGAAAATCCTGGTAGTGATACCAGCTGACACAGGAGCGACGGCCCTTCATCAGGCCGGCGCGGCAGAGAATGAAACTGCCGGTGCAGATGCCGATCAGGGTGCGGTTGTGGGCCGCGACCTCACGCAGGTAGCGCAGCGTCGCTTCATCGACCTGGGGACCGGCGTGCAGGATGCCGCCGACGACTACGACGTAGTCCAGGGATTCCGGCGGCAGGAATCCGCTCGTCGGTTCGATCAGGACGCCGCAGCTTGCTGGCACGGAGGTCTGTCGGCTCGCCATGATGGACCATTGCACATGCAACGGCCGGCTGCGATCGCCTTCATCGGCGGCAAGACGCAGGTGATCGGTGAAGACGGCAAAGGCGGAGAGGGTGAAATGTTCGGCGAGAATGATGCCCACACGCAGTGGCGGGCGTGCTCCGTGGATCGGAGTGACGGGTTTCTGCGAACCGTTGGATTGCGCCATTGAACGGGCACTCAATGTACTGGGCCCCCCTCGCGCAACTATATTCCCTTAAGCTCCCTTACGATGCAAGAAGGAGTCTAGACAGGCGTGCAACTCTTTGCATAACAGGTGCTTAGCGGGAGTTTCGCAAGCCTCGGGCTGCTTTGCCCGCACGGCTGGAGATTGAATAGCCGTTCAGCGAAGAACGGCCAGACGGGCGAGATTGGCTTGCGCTGTCGGGTTGCGGCAGGCCGAGTGCGCATACCAGCGCCGCACGCCATCGACGACAGCCGTGCACAGTTCGACTGCATCGACAGCATCCGGATTCTCGCTGTCGAGGAGTTCCGAGTTGAAACCACGCGGCGCGTTTCGCGCGTGACGGCGCAGACGCAAGCGCCGGAGCGCATTGAGCGGTACGAAATCGCCGTTCACATCCGTCTGTGCGTGCCGATCGAGCCAGAGGCAGATGTGCTCCGAATCCGTGGCCGCATCGCCGGCGGACAGCTGAGGCCGAATCCACTCTTCGCACCACGCTTTGCAGCGGTCGATGGAGCAGGTGAGGCCGGGATCGACGAGCGCTACCGCTATACGAGGCAGGTCATACGCATCGCGCAGAGCGAGTTCCCACTGCTGCTCGTCGAGTAATTGCTCCACGTCGGCAAGATAGGTAGACAACATGCGCGAACTTGAAGGCTCGGAGCCGGAAAGTACCGCAAGCCCGGCCCGAGGCATCGAATTGCGTTCGCTGGCGTGTACGTCTGACATCACTTTCTGTTCCTTGCAGACTTTTTCTTACGCGCCGCGCCCTGCCGTGAGCGCTTTGCGCGACGCTTGCGCCGCGCAGCCTTGGCCGGCGCAGTCCTGGTCGCACCTGACTGCGCCGTATGGCCATCGGAACCACCCCGCTTTGCCCGGCGCCGGGCCCGTTTCCAGTCCTTACGTGCCGCCGCCGCATGCCTGCGCGCCCGTCGGGCTTCCCGCTTGGCTTCCTTGACCCGCTTGCGTGCCCGGCGAAGTTCCTCCTTCGCCAGGCGCAGCTGCTGCCGGGCCACCTCGGCCTGCAGCCCGGCCCGCTCCACAGCTTCGGTCAGTGCTGGGTCGCCCTGGGCGATGGCATCCGCGGGCGGCGTTTCGCCGCTGGTTCTTTTCATGCAAAGGCCTGTGCAACGAGCGGAGGGTCAGTCTCACACAACAGGTCGGGGGATTCCACCGCACCCGGAGCGATTGACTGATGGCCCCGATGGGGATCCTCCGGGACGCGCAATTCAGAAAGGACTGCGCCCGCAGACTGTCCCGTCGGCGGTACACGACTTATCCACAAAAAGTGTGAATAACCCTGTGGGCAGAGCGCGCCCGCCGGGGCAAAGGCACAGGCGCGGCAAGGGCTTGCAGCGGAGTGACGGATCTTTGGCCAACGGCGCGGCGCAAGGCGGCGCTGCCGCGGTCGGTCAATGGTGGACGTGGTTCAGCGTCCCGCGCGAAACGCGTTCGATGGGTCAGCGAGCCTGCTTGTCCGGTCCCGCGGAGGCTTCGTTAGAAAACACTGTGGCCGTCACGCGGTTGCGCCCGGCATGTTTGCTTCGGTAGAGCGCGGCATCGGCGACTTTGAGCAGGCTCTGCGCAATTCCGCGCGTGCCGGCCGGTACGCGTTCGAGGCCGCAAAGCCCGAAGCTCGCGGTGACATCGACGCTGCTGTCCTGTGTATCGAAGCTCTTGTTCGCTACGGCGGCACGTAATTTGCGCGCGACATCCAGCGCCTTCTCGTAGCCGGTTTCCGGCAACACCACGGCGAATTCCTCGCCGCCGATGCGGGCCACCCAATCGACGCCACGACGCAGGATCTCCTGCAATCGCGTGCCGAACTGGCGCAGGATCTCATCGCCCCCGGCGTGTCCGAGGGAATCATTGATGTTCTTGAAATGGTCGATATCGCACAGGATCAGCGAAAGCGAGCGGCCGTAGCGCGCGGCGCGTTCGACTTCGCGGGGAAAGTGCTTCGTGAAGAATCGGCGACTGGCGACCCGCGTCAGGTCATCGGTGGTCGAGAGCTTTCGATTCTCGACCAGCGCGATGCGCAGCACGGCTTCGAGTTCCGCTATGCGCCGACCGGCACTGACCCGCGCATGATATTCGCGCTCCGGGGCGCGGCGACCCACACAATCGTCCGCGCCCGCGGTCAGTCCCGCTTCACGTTCGGCACCTTCGTCCAGTTCGGCAACGTAGATGATGTAGGAGGCGCGATCCGTCTGGCGCGATCGCATCCGGCGGATCAGCTCGAGGTTGTCGGTCAGCACGACCGGAAAGAACTCGGCGGCCAGCCGTCGCGAGGCTTCGTGCTCGTCGCTCGAGACTTCCAGGTCGAGCAGATCGGCAGACACGTTTCGCTCTACCTGATTCAGGAGCATCGCGTCATCGAACACGAGCATGGCGCGCGGCGGTGGCAACACGCGCAGCATGATGGCAATAGTCGCGGACGTATCCTCCTGGATGTCCGGCGGCTTCTGGGCACGCTTTTCGAGGATGCGTTGGATGACGGTTGTTTGTCCGCCAGAGCGCATTCAAATCCCCCCGGGGTCAGCTGTCGCCAATGCCAAGTCGAGCTCAGGGTACAGTGCCTGCGCTGGAATTGCTCTGCGCGGGCGCACGCCTGTTCGAGTCCGTGTGTCGTTCATGATCAGAATTGTCGCGACGCAGCGTAGCGCGCCACATCCTCCAGGAGTAGGGAATCACCCCAGACTCGGCTCACATTCTGACCTGACCAATCGCGGTTTCCGCCCCCGCAACCGCGTCCCGCGCCGCTAGAATGGCGACCGCAGGGACCGCACCTGTCATGCCGCAAAGCCGCATCGAGGCACCGGCAGGTCGGGCTACAGCTCAGATTTAACATTGTAATATTATTATAAGCCATTGATATGGAACCTCCTGCGATCACCCGTCACCGCCGACCGTTCCTGCTTCCCGTGTGGCTGTCGTTTGGTGCACTCGTCGCCTTGCTCCTGGTGCTGATCGTGGCGTTCTTCCTGTATCGCTCGGCCACGACTACGGTGGTCGTCCTCGCGCGGCATGCGGAGAAGGAGCTCGGAGCGATCCAGGATCCGCCACTGTCGGCCGAGGGCGAGCAGCGGGCACAGCGGCTCGCACAGATGTTCGGTCGCGGACGCGGCATGGGTCGTATCGATGCCATCTACGTCAGCGACGCGCGAAGAACCCAGCAGACGGCGGCGCCTCTTGCGGAGCGCCTCGGAAAGCAGCCGGTCGTGATTCCGGCGGCGGACATCAAAGGCACGGTCTCCAGGGTGATGCGTGAGCACTCGGGTGGGACGGTGCTGATCATCGGTCACAGCAACACGGTGCCGGAGCTGATCCGGGCACTGAGCGATATCCAGGTCGCTGCGATCGGGGACGATGAGTACGACACGCTTTACGTGGTCAGCATCCCGAGCTTCGGGCGCGCCAGCGTTCTGCAGATGGAGTATTGACTGGGTCCTGGTCCGTGGGCGGCCGGGACCACCGCATCAGGTGCGAGCGTGTTCGCTCAGGGCCGTCGCCTTGCGAATGAAGTCTTCATGCTGACTGATGCGGAAATCGGCGAGCACCGCCCCGCGAATCTGCCGCGCCTGATCGATCAGATAGGTCGCGCGGCGAACGCCAATCCCCAGCGGCCCGTTCACGTCGTACATCTTGATGACGAACTTCTCGACGTCGGACAGCAATGTGAAGGGCAGGGCGTATTTCTCGCGAAATTCCCGATGACGCTCGGGGGATTGTGGGCTCACTCCCGCAACTGTCAGCCCGACCCTGAGAATGTCGTTGTGCAGGTCTCGCAGCATGCACGCCTCGCGCGTGCAGCCCGGTGTGAAGTCGGCAGGGTAGAAATACAGAATGAGAGGCCCGCGGTTGAGCATGGTCGTCAGTGATATGTTCCGATCGTCCTGATCGGGCAACGTGAACTCCGGTGCCCGCCCACCCATGGCCAGCATGCTCTACCCCGGTGCTTTAATTGCACAGGCACAGATCATAGCTGTCGGGAGGGATTGCGGCACCTTGCGTGCTGCCTGCCGATGCTCGAGACGGACCCTGTCTGGTCAGGGTGGACCGGGAAGACTTGGTGGAGCGGAAGGGGATCGAACCCTCGACCTTCGCATTGCGAACGCGACGCTCTCCCAACTGAGCTACCGCCCCAGGCAAGGCGCGCGATTCTAGCAGGTCCCGCGTGGCGTCGCGCCACGGGAGGCCTTAGCCGGCAAAAACGAGGTTTTTGCCGGCCATTGAGCCGGTGCCGCGGGATCTGCCGCACGCAGGTCCCGTCAGGTGAACCTAGACCACCAGGTCCCGGTAGGCGTGCCAGGTCGCGTGTCCGAGCAGCGGCGCGATCAGAATCATGCCGAACAGGAAGGGCGCAAAGCCGATCATCGTCAGGATCACGATGAGTGCCGCCCAGACGATCATGGCGGGCAGGTTCCAGAAGGTGACCTTGATGCTGATCCACATCGCTTCCAGCGCACTGGCGTGGCGGTCGATGATGAGCGGCACGGCGACAACCGAAAGCGCGAACACGATCGCAGCCAGTATCGCCCCGGAGCCGACGTAGGCGAGTATCTCGGGCCCACTGATTACATCCGAGACGCTTCCCCAGAGCGCTTCACCCAGCGTGGGCGGCTGCGTGTGCAGGGACGACTGCAGTACCAAGCCGGAGACCACGAACCAGGCGGCGGCCAGCACGGCCAGTACTGCACCGAAGTAAAAGAGGCCTTGCGCGTTGCGCGTGATGCCGGAAAGGGATTCGTCGAATCCCGTGGGTTCCCCCGCCGCACGCCGTCGCGACAGCTCGCACAACCCGGTCGTCATGATCGGACCTACCAGCAGGTAACCGGATATCGCGGCGGCCACCAGGTAGGGATGGCTGCTGCCGAGTACCAGCAGCACTGCGCCGAGTGCGGTGATCAAAGCGCCGTGCGCCAGGCTGGCGGCGCGGTTGTGTCGCAGGTCGTCCCAACCCTGCCGGATCCAAACGAGCGCTTGGAGCATCGAGACGCGGCGGATATCGACGTGGAGAAAGGGGTGTCTGCCCAGACTGACGGAGTTCGCCATGGGAATCTCCTTGGAGGTGCACGAGCCCAGACCGATCCTCGAGGATCGCCTGCGCGGCTTGCCTCGTACCCCGGTCAGTGGCGACGAGCTTTCAGCTCAGGTCACGACCCCGGTGTCCGGGCTCGGCGGCAACGACTGCGGGCAGCAGGTCGCGCAGGCCCATGGTACGCCTCGCGGGGCCGGTGGCATATGTTTAAGCAAGCGGCTCCAGGTCCCGGGGCCTGGAGCCTCGCACCTGGGGCTGAGGCCTGGAACTCAGTGCTCTGGATGTGGGCCGGGACGCGTTGCGCGGGACACCGGGCGCGGGCGAGTTCGGCTGAGCCGTTAGACAACCCGCCGCGCCCCGGTAAACTGCGCGCCTCAAGCGCCCCCGTAGCTCAGTGGATAGAGCAACCGCCTCCTAAGCGGTAGGTCGTCGGTTCAACTCCGGCCGGGGGCGCCAGAATCCTTGTGTCTACGGGCATCTGTCCGAATCTCCGATCGTCACGAAACCGCTGTATTTCCAAGGGTTTTACTGGCACCCACCTGTCGTCTGTCGTCCGTTCCAGGCCAGCATGACGCGGGGTAGAAAATGGGGGTATCTTCCGACCCCGAAACTGACATACCCCACTTGCGGGCCCGTGCCCGCACTCAGCGACTCGCGCATACGCGTCGGTCAAACCGAAGGACAGGGCGTACAAGCTCTTCGACACCCAGGGCCTGTACCTCAAGGTCTCGACCTCGGGGGCACGGCTCTGGCGGTTTAAATACCGCCTGCATGGGCAGGAGCGCCTACTTGCCCTAGGCCAGTACCCCGATGTGCCGCTAAGCCGGCCACGGGAGAAGAGGGACGAGGCGCGGCGACTGATCGCCGATGGCGTCGATCCGGCTGTCCAGCGCCTGGTCGGCAAGAACGCCAAGGCGGACACGTTCGGGGTCATCGCTGCGGAG
>Ga0335069_10004001_pt1 | contig 22016 bp, 41 predicted proteins | sample Lox_Sample_11_FD_206714 | JGI IMG/M metagenome (GOLD analysis project Ga0335069, IMG submission 206714) | Soil microbial communities from Loxahatchee National Wildlife Refuge, Florida, United States - Lox_Sample_1.1 | ecosystem: Environmental > Terrestrial > Soil > Wetlands | place: USA...
GAACGTCGTTATGGGGCCGAATGCCCCAAGCAGTAGAAACATGGTCAGTTACTCTCCTCTCGGCGACGACGTTGTGCCCTCGCCTGCATATGTGCTAGGTAGTTGGGAGTCAGATGTGCCATCAGAACTTCATCCCCAATCCGGGCGGATGCCCTTGCATAGTGCTCTCCGTTTCGGTGCCGTTCACCAGGCCAACGGCGCTCCAAACCAGGTCTCCCGCATCCAGCACGGAGCCAGTCTCCAGGTCGCTGACGTACGGTGCTCTCTCACCGTGCGGGATAATGCATAACTTAGCCAGCCACCGAACGAACTCCTCGTACTTGTCCATCACAAATCCCCTTCCAGATGAATGGGCGCGCCCGAGCCGTCCTCGGCCTCCGGGTTATCGGCAGGGAGCGCGAACAGGTATGCTGTGACGGCGACGCGAGCGACTAGCGACGGCTGCGCACCGTAGAGCACGACGAGCAGCATCGCTTCGTCGGCGGCTTTGATGGCCGCTTCCATCGCGGACTCGTATACGCCGACGCCAATGCGCCCATCGGCTGCGCTCGTCGGGGCGGGCTGCGCCTGGGCGCTGAGAGCGGCGCGCAGGTCGGCGGCTGCTGCCGCCGTGTACTTGCACCCGCGGCAGTTTCGCGACGGGCCGCTCCCGTCGTAGTGCGGAGCCGTTTCCCAGCGGTCCACAAGCGCCCGCACTCGCGCCAACACCGCCTCCGCTCCCGTGTGCTGGCGCAGCCGCTCGGCGTGGGAGCGGAGGGCCTTGTCTCGCATCTCCAGCGCGAGGCAGACGGCGAGAACATCGTCGCGCAATCGGTCCTTGAACGCGGTCCCGACCTTCGCGGTGCGGATGCGCTTCAGTAGCGCCTTTGTGTACCGCTCCGCAGGGGCTGGCGGCAACTTGACGCGGACATCGTCGTCCATGCCAGGGCTAACAGGCATTTTCGGTTCCTCCATGTTCATTGTACGTCATACGTAGTCAAAGGGCCGGTAGCGCTTTGCCACTCTACACCGGCATGAGGCCCAAGCCCGAAGTTTTGGGCGAACTCAGGGGGCAGTGTTATGCCCGCGCCGCGAACATATGTACCACTCCTGTGCCCCCCTCTGTGGCCACCCATTCGTATGCATTGGACACCCGCGGGCAGATTTACGTTGCGATGCTGGCATACATCCGGACCGAAGTAATAGATAATCAGACGGTGGTTGAGCCATTCCGGCCTCGTTCTCCGTGGTCCTAGTGTGTTTGACGGCAACTGTTGTGAGTACGTTACAGTCGAGGACAGGCCAACTGCCCGTTCCTCCCTAGCCTTGCGCGCCTTCATGTTCTCCTCGTGCTGCAAGGACTCTCTATCACGAAACTCCGGCACTATGTCACGCTCCCCTTCATGACTTTCTCGCGCTTCTTCAGCACCGCTGCCTGATTCGTCAGTGGCCCTGATGCTGGTTCTGTGCTGCTCTTGCCTGTTGTGACGAACTTACCAGGGTAAGGCTTGCCCGTCGTTGGGTCAATCTCGTCGTTACGTGGGTCTGCTGTTGTTTTCGGCGTCACGTTCCGCATCCCAGTTCCTCGTCCTTTCTGTGCTTAGTGTGGCGTTCAGGGCTGCACCACGGGGCAGACTTCCGTGGTGCAGCGGGGAACGTCAGATGTTCCAGAGAGCCTTGAAGCGTTGTTCGGACGCTGCTGCCTCCGCCGGCGTTACGACAGGTGACAGGTGCGTCGAGAGGTCAATAGGCCCTCGTGGCTCGAAGCCCTTGCTGGACCGAACCTGGTAGTGTTCGTCCAACGCATCCACCAGACCGGAGATGAACGCGTGCAACTTCGGGTTGTAGGTGTAGAGCGGTGCTGTCTTTGCTTGACAGTTACAGAAGCCGCCGCAGTCCTTGCGAGCGCCACAGAAGGCACGGAAGCCTTCGGCGAAGAACTCGAAGGGGGACCGCAGAGCGTACCGGCTAGGTGCCTCGTCCGGTACACGTTTGGCGCTGTGGAACATAGACAGCATATCGCTGTGATACGACAGCGGCTTGGACTCCTTCTTCGGGTCGTCTATCTCGTGTCCATACATGGCCGCGTCGAGCAAGTGCCCCACCTCGTGCACCACGGTGCCTGCTGAATCTCTTAGAATGTACGCTTTCAGGCGCTTCATGTCTGTGTAGCCCGTGGTGCTGCTATCCATAGCAGCGGTACCGTGAACGTTGATATGCGTCACGGCATGAAGCAGTCGGTTCTTCACGAAGTGAACCTCGGCCCCGTTGTCCTCCAGAAACAGGAGCACGCTGGACGGGATGGCGCTAAAGAGTGCCTGTTGTTCTGGTGTCATGGCAGCGGTACCTCCCCCGGCAGGATGATGTGCAGTGCGGTCTGTGCTACTCGTAGCACTTCGTGGCTGACGCCGAATGTGATACCGAACGTGACGACGATGTCGTACACAGCGCCGATGCGCTGTGTGTGCTGTGTCTGATTCCACTTATCCAACAACTTACCCATAGGTCTTGTGCCTCCTAGTGGTGTAGTGTGTCGTGAGATTCAAGGTGGGACACGAGGAGGTGCGGCTCCTCGTGTCCCAGTTTTGCCCAGCAGAGTTGACGTTGGTTAGAAATCTTGTTAGGTGTTAACCTTTCAAGGGTGCCTCCTTGGAGCGTGGTGCTCCAGGCTATGCTGCCATGCCTGTCCTTGCGCTGTGTTGGCTCTTAAATCAGCGGCGGCCTCTTTTAGCCTATACGCACCGGCTCTTGATAATGTCCGATGCGCAGCGGGGAATCACAGCCCCGCACTTTCCGCCTGCAAAAGAGCCGTAAGGCGGGGTGTCAGTGCATGACAACATAGCCTGCAGCATCAGGCTACAGGGAGCGTGGCATACACCACGGTCCACTTGTCCGGTCGCCACAGCGACGGCTTGTAGTCCTTCGCTGGGATGGGATGATAGTAGCCGCTGCTGTCCTGTGCCCTAGTGGCCTCAGTGACCACCAGGAACGGTCGGCCCTTGTGATACCGTGACTCGTGGTCGGCCCGACCGCATGCATCTCGTAGGTTGTTGACCTGCTGCTCATCCCGAGTCAGTTTGCAGGTCGGTGGTGTGCCCCTCCAGAACTCCTGGAGCATGCTGGCCTTCTGCTCCTCGCGAGCCTTGATGGTTGGCTTGCTCTTGGTGCTCATGCTTGCACCGTGTTGACGCTGAGGTTCGTGACGCCCTTGTAGGTCCTGAGCACGAGGTCCTTCCAGTACGCAGCGTCGTGCTCGACGCCTGGGATGACCGCTGAGATGTGTGTGCCGTACTGCACTGGCTGCGGTCCAGCCGGCGACAGGATGCGAAGCGTCTGCTGGATGTGGATGTAGTGCTTCGTGACCCACTGCCACTCGTAGGCAGTCAGCGGCGTCACGTTGAACCAGCCACCGATGGACTCATGCTTGCCGGGAACGTCGAACGAGACTATCGTGTTGCGATTCAGGTCTGCCATGCTCTTGCTCCTCTCGTGGGTTAGAGGGCTCTTGTGTCCCTCTCTCAAGCGTCATCTGCTGTGGCGCTTGAGGGAGAGAGGGGTGGGTTGCCCCACCCCGTCCCTGTGTGCTGTCTAGGCTGCCTCGATGTCCCACCGGTACGAGCCCGCCCGGCTGAGTTCGGTCTTGACCAGCACGGCCCCAGTGACCTCGGCGCCCTTCTGCGACTGCACGAAGGCCACAGCGGCCTTGTGCCGGCCGCCCTTGTCATCACCCAGCAGGAGCCCACGCACCGCACCTGACCCGAGCCTGACCGTGAAGCGGCACTTCGGGCGACCGCGCACTTGCGCCTCCTCGGCCGTGAGTATCGTGAATGAGCCCTGCTGGCTCAAGTCCTCTGGGCTGATGAGTTCAGGCAGGTTACCCACGCTCGTCGGCGTGACGTACGTGCTCGTGAAGGCTGAGAACGCTACTGACTTCGCCATGTGTCTGTGTCCCCTCTGCGCTATCTGCGCGTCGTGAGTGTGTGCCGGTCGTTCCGGCTTCGACCATCGTATCAGCCCTTCCCGCGCACGGGGGCAGGCCCCGCGGGCGGGCGCCGGCGTTTTGACGACCTCCCGACTTCCTTTATACACCACAAAAAGTTCCAGTATTCCGCATTAGTGACGAATATGGTACAATCAGGAGGACTTAATGGTTCCTTTGGCGAATAGAGGCTTATGAATGAAACGTTCACCGTACAGCTGACGATGGAGCAGTGGGATACGGTTGTCGCTGCCCTGGACTCGGGCATGTACCGGACTGAGGGGACGGCGCTCTACGAACGCTACCTAGCCGTACAGGACGCCATCCGGAGGCAGCTCTAGCCGCCGTGTTCATGGAGACTTACGACGACGAGTACGTGGCTGACCTGGAGGACGACATCAGCGGCCCGTACCAGGGCTGGAACGAGCCCGAGACACAACCATCTGACGAGGAAGAGGACTAATGACTGAACCCAAAGCAACCTTCAACGCCGCGGCGGAGGAGACACTCGCCAAGGCGCTTGAGATTTGTACCCAGCGAGGTACCGAGTACCAGGACTCCTGGGCTACCGAGAACCTGAAGACCCCGTTCCTGGACAACCTGGTAGCGGCGCTCCGCCCCCAGGTAGACTCCCGAGGGGAGGTCTTCTATAGCTCCGCCGAGAAGAGACTCATCGTGCTGGCGAGCCTGTGCGATGTCAAACTCAGCCGGCTGACCGGCGCCTACAAGGAGGACACGGCGGTCGACCTCATCAACTACGTGGCGGCGTACAACGCACTCCGCCTCGCCTATGATGAGGAGCACAAGACCTGGACGGAGACGTACCCGAGCGCCGGTGGGGTCACTCCCATCATTGAGCACGGGAATGCTATAGACCCCGTGGCGCTCAAGAAAGAGATACTCCGCGTCTTCGGAGAGGGCAGCGTCTAGTGTACACCGTCTACATTGCCGGCCCGATGCGCGGGCTACCGCAGTCGAACTTCCCGGCCTTCGACCGGGCCGCTACCATACTCCGCGAGAACGAGTTTGAGGTCTACAGCCCCGCCGAGCACGACCGTCAGATGGGGTACGACGGCGAGCGCTGGTTCGACGGCAGCGACACCGTCAGCTATGAGGACCAGTGCGAGATGATTTCGTGGGACCTAGCGACCATCATCTGGGCCTGCGACGCTATCGTGCTGCTGCCTGGATGGGAGAAGTCCAAGGGCGCTGCCGTGGAGAAGGCACTAGCCGACTTCCTGGGCATCGACGTGCTTTACTTCAAGGACCCGGACGAATGTCCCAGCGACTGGCTTACTGCCGAACGTGCAGTAAGCGCCTCAGCTTAAGACTCGTGGAGCCGGAAGAGGCGTTGCGACGGGGACGACACGAGGCGGCCTACAGTGAGCAGGCGGACGCCGCCGGTGTCGTGCAGTACTACTGTAAGAGTTGCACCGCCCAGCTCTGGAAGGAATACGATGCGTAAGGAACACTTGACGGTTAGGGTAAGCCCCGAAACCCAGGACCGTATCCGCGACCGTGCTAAAAAAGAAGGGCTGAACGAGGCCCGTACGCTGCGGTCTCTGATACTCGCCGGGCTGTGGGTCTACGATATAATCGAGAGGTACCACGACAATGCCGAAACGCCCTAAAGACAAGAACGTCCTCACGCTGCTGTGCCCGGAGGGCACGAACCTCTGGCTGAACCGCTACGCCTTTGAGCGTGGGGTCAGCAAGAACAAGCTGTGCATGGACCTGCTCACGCTGGCGGTCATCGCCGGCTGGGACCCGGACGACCCGACGCTCCAGCCGAAACGAGTGGGGGCTCCGCTCCCGCAGCCGCCGGTGAACCCACCGGGCAAGCCGTTCTACCTCGATACGCTCCCGTTCCGTCTCCCGCAGGATAGCGATGGCGACTAACGAGTACACAAAGCTAAAAGAAAGGGCTGACCGCGCCGCCCGCAAGGCGAAGGGCACGGTGCCCCTGTCACGCATCCGCGTGAGCATCGCGCTGTACCGTAGCCTCGTCGAGATGTGCGAGAAGCACGGCTGCACCATGTCCGAGGCGATGAAGTGGGCACTCGAAGAAGGAGTCAAGGTCTTCGGGGCTCGCGTCCAACGCCCGCGTCTCAACATCACACGAGCGATGCCTGAGTTTAACGACGAGGCGCTCCGCATCGGCGACGACAGCGTGAAGGCGCTGCTGAAACGGGCGCGGCAGAGCCGCGCAGCAGGAACCAACACGGTCGTTATCGAAGAAGAGCCGTCGGACATTGAGCGGTTCATTAAAGCCGCAGTAGACTCCGGAGCACTGTCCGCGATTCCCGCAGACGTGCTCCTGCCGAGCACCGGGCCAGAGGCACCGGAGCCAGAAGAGGAACCCATTGAGCAAGAGTAATGAACCCAAGATTCTACTGTACGATATCGAGACTACTAACCTCGCTGCAGACTTCGGTACTTGTCTCTGTATTGGTTACAAGTGGCTTGGGACTAATCGGGTGTCAGTACCTAGCATCATGGACTACGACGGCTGGCGGGATGACCCAACATATGATGGGCATCTTCTTGCCGACTTCCGCGACGTTTACGAGCAGGCCGACATGGTCGTCACCTACTACGGTAAGGGCTTCGATATTAAGTTCCTGCAAGCGAAAATGCTTGAATGGGACTTGGGTATTCTTCCCAACACTCCCCACGTTGACCTATACTTTACTGTCAAGCACAACCTACGCTTGTCCCGCCGCTCCCTTGCAAACGTGGGTTACTTTCTTGGACTCAACGCCGAGAAAACTCCAATCGAAGGCAAGATGTGGAGAAGTGCTCAGGCTGGTAACCACAAGGCTATCAAGTACGTCATCGACCACTGTCGTGCAGACGTACTTGTGCTGGAAGAGGCATATCTCAAACTACGGCCCCTGGTACGCACTCACCCCCGTGTCCGTGGTTGGGACCCGTGTCGGGTCTGTGGAAGCAACCATCTGCAGCACCGTGGACCTGCAATCACTGTAACTAAAGGTGCCCGTCACCGCGTGCAGTGCCAAGACTGCGGTGCCTGGGAGACTCGCAGTGGCAAGTAAACCCATCGAGCCTTTCGAGGTCGTTGTCGTCACGTGGGTTGACGCATACCAGGACGGGTCCGCTCAGGTCAACACTATCCAGGAAGCACTGGATATTTACAAGCCGGCTGTGCGGCAAACCGTTGGGCACCTTGTCCACCGCGACGATAAGCTTACCATCACCGCCGACACGGCCGACCCGTCCAAAGAACATCCCAACGCCTGCGGTGGTTTGTTCTACATCCCATCGTCGCTAGTCGTCTCCGTCACGAGGCCCCGTAAGCGTCGTGCCAAAAAGTAACGGGTGGATTGGTGTTGACTTCGACGGAACCCTGGCCCACCATACCTCGGGCCAAGCCGGGCTCGGGGCGCCCCTACAGCCCATGCTGCGCCGAGTCAAGCGCTGGCTGGCAGACGGTAAGGACGTCCGCATCGTCACCGCCCGAGTCAACACCAAGAACGGCCACACAGAACGGGAGGCCATCAAGGCATGGCTGAAGAAACACGTCGGGCAGGAACTGCCCGTTACCGCATCGAAGAGTCCAAACATGACAGTGCTCTACGACGACCGTGCCGTACGTATGGTCAAGAACACCGGGAGGGTGAAGCGCTAGATGCGGCTCGTCGCTCCTGGTTCACTAAGCATCGAGCCTTTCCTTGGCTCTGGTGTCACGCCTGGCGGTATACAAGTGGAGTACCACGAGAGCTACCCGCCCGTTCTGGGTCGTGTCCTTGCGGTACATCCGACTGTGACGGAATGCTCCCCGGGTGATGTCGTCGTGTTTCGCCCCTACGCGTACGACGAGGAAGACTATACCAGGGGCACAATCAAAGTTCTGTACGAGAAAGACGTACGTGCCGTAATAGAAGGGTATCCAGATGTCGAGTAAAATACTAGGCCCGAAGGGGGAGCCCCTTGGGGAAGACACAAACCGACTCCCGCTTCCGATGGCGGAAATTCAAGTCGAGGGCGGAAAGGTGCTTCGCGTACCGCTTGTGGCTGTCGCAGCGCTCAGTATCGGAGCAGTCGACCAACTCACCACTGCCATCGTCGCCTGCCTCCGGGCCTCCGAGGCCGAAGCCACCGACGCCGAGTTCACGGAGGCTGTCGATGCGGCTTAGGCCATGTGGCGACCGTATGGTCGTCAAGCAGGCGTTGAAGGATGAGCAGCTACCCAGCGGCATCTACCTGCCCGAGTTCGAGCTTGACAACTGCAACGAGGGCACGGTGTTGCGCCTCGGCTTCCCTGGGACCGCCCCAGCCGAGGTGGGGGAGCGCGTCGTGTTCGTCTCCTATGGTGGAACTGAGGTGACCCTGGACGGGGAAAAGTACCTCATACTGGACTACAAGCACATCCTCTGCGTGGTGGAACCCAAAGGTGCGTAACGGCCTCGCGGCAGGGCCGCTCCCCCAAGGGCTCAACCTCCCCGGCGCGGCCATCATTGAGAAGGCATGCCTGGTCCCGCCGACGGCGTCTCCCTTCCTTGTCTACGCCATCAAGGTAAACGAGACCGGCTCTAGCCTCGTGCCGGACGTCGTCTCTGGCGACGGCGGCCATGGCTGGATGCAGCTGACCTCTTCCTACCCAGACCCGGGTTGGGCGGACCCCTACACCAACGTGCTATACGCCATTCAGCACTTCATCCTGCCAGCTGAGGACTTCTGGGCCGGCAAAGGCTACCAAGGCTACGACCTCGTCCGCTGTATCGCCGCCGACTACAACGAGGGCGAGGGCGCAGCCTGGCGCGACCACATGGCTGGGGACGTTGATTGGCACACCACTAACCACTACGCCGACCGCGCCCTGGCTCACTACCGGGCTCTTGTGGGCGGCAAGCTCCCTTTCTAGGACCTGCTATACTATGGCTATGCCCTCCGTTACCGACATCCATCCTAAAGTCCAAGCCGGCGGCGTCGGTTTTTTCCTCGCCACCGTTGTCTTGTCGCTGCTCGGCCAGTATGCCAACTACCACCCCGACCAGGTTACGACTGAGGCCATCATCGGGCTGTTTACGTTTGCTGCAGCCTACATCCAACCTGCTACACCGAAAGGCGCCTAATGACTACCCTCCAGTTCATCGAGGCCGCGCTCAAGGACTCCATTGAGTTCGAGCAAGGCAAACCGGTTACGATTCAAATTGACCCTTTGGTTCTCTCCAACGGGCTGAGCATCTCCCTCAAGATTGACAGCCTTGACGTTGTCATTCCGGGAGGCCAGTCCTACGACACGCCCATTCAAGCTGCGCACGTGACGCTCCCGCTTCTCGGCGCGGCCGTCATTACTGCCGGGGAAAACTCGGTCGTAATCCAGAAAGCATAGCCTGTGGCAGACCAGGGAGCGCCCGGCCTTGACGAGATTCTCCGCGGCCTCGTACAACATCTAACCGGGGGCAACCCAGACCAGAACGTACAGCCCCCACAAGGGCCAACCCCGACGCGTCCCGACCAGTTACCTGTGGTCGGGCGCGTCAAGGCGAAGCCGGCGAAGTCGTCCGCCCCGCCGCAGTCACCTGGTAAGGCCAGTAAACCACAACAAGGCTCGAAGCCGGCTGCAAAAGGGAAGCCCGCGCCTAAGATGACGGGCGGCGGTTTCGAGGCTCCCGGCATCGGCAATGCCGACTATGGCAACCCGTACGCCAAGGCGCCGAAGGGTGAGACGGCTGAGCAGCACCGCATCCGTGAGAATGCGTACTACCAGTGGCAGCGCACGAACGCTGAGGCCTCTGGCGACCAGAACATGGTCAATCAGATTTACACGAAGCGCGGTGAAGTTGCGCCCGAAGTACGTGGCAACCTAGACCCGACGCAAGCGTTCATGAACCGCATCTCGAATGCAATGCAGCCGTGGGTCAACCCACAGGTGCCTATCATCGGTTCCGCTGCGCAGATGAATACGCCCGGCGGTCGTGAGCAGAACATGGTCGAGAACCTTGGGATAGGCGCATTGGGCGGTCGTGCCGCCGAGATGATTATCCCGAAACTGATTCAGACCATCGGTATGGAGCGTGTCATCGGCCTGTTCGGTCCGCGTGCGGTACAGGCGGCCGTTCGCGCAGGAGTACGTGGCCCCGCTGGTACCCGTGCTGCTGGTTACACGTCGCGCATGGGTAATATTGCAAAGACGGAGCCCGAGGTCGCCGCTAAGATGCGAGGACCGTCCGGTGCCGCTCCGAAGCCGCAAGCACCTGCTGGTCCCGCCGCTGCACGTCCTGCCCCGGCTAGTCCGCAATCAGGGCTAACGCCGTCACAGATTCTCGCACAACGCGCTCAGGCTGCTGCGCCGAAGCCTGCGCAAGCCGCAGCCCCGCAAGCGCCGTCGCAAACGATTCAAGCGCGGCCCGCTCCCGCAGAGGCGGCGACTCCTCCGAAGCCGGCGGCTAAGCCAGCTCCGGCGAAGCCAGCGAAGGCTGCACCCGCAGAGGCCCCTAAGACGGCTGCAACGCCGGAGCGCAACGATGAGTGGTCGGAGTGGCTGAAAAAGCACCCGCACCCCGACAACTGGGACAGCATGTCGAAGGCGGAGCGCAGGGCGTGGAATAGCGACCAGGCCGCCAAGATGCGTGCTTCCAGGAGCCCGAAGACAAAGACTGAGAAGCCGGCGAAGAGTACGACCGCCCGTGAGAAGATAAAAACGCAGGCCGCGTCTACGGAACCGGATGTCGCGAAGCGACGCGCCGCGGCCGAGGCCAACCGCAAGGCGCTAGAAGCGGCGAATCCGCGGCGCGAAGGCGAAACCACGTCGGCGTACAACAAGCGCATTCACCAGCTAGGTCGTGCGGAGAAGATTGCTGCCAAGAAAGCTGCCGCTGCGGAAGAGCCAGCATTGGGTGCCAGCACCCAAGCCGCGCGGCGTAGCCAAGCCAAGAAGACGGAAGCGACATCATCCGACAAGCCGGCATCCGTTCCGTTTAGTAAGTTCACGAAGTCCAAGCCGCTTGAGGGTGACGCCCTCGACGCTAAGATTCGCGCTGACCGTCTGAAAGAGGCGGCCAAGAAGGCCGCTGCTGAAGGCAAAGGACATCTGCCCCAAACGCCCGAGCCCGCCCCCAAGCTGTCTGAGCTCGACGCGACTGCGACCAAGTTCAAGAAGTTCAAGGACCACTGGGACGCGAAGAAGATGGGGACGCACGCTAAGATGGTGGAAGCGTGGGAGGCGTTCTCCAAGAAGTCGCAGGCGGAGCAAGACGAGATTATGCAGCTGTGGGAGGGCGCAACACGTAACCGCGGACGCGGCAGTAGGCCGAGGAGTTAATGCCAAAACTAGGACCCAAGGCGCCGAAGGCGGCCAAGAATAAGCGTATGCACGAGGAGATGCACAAGTTTAAGCACGGCCTCCTCAAGAGCTCGTCTGGACAGAAGGTTACGAAGCGTAGCCAGGCCATCGCTATTGGCTTGTCAGAGAGCGGCCAATCGAAGAAGGATTCTAACCGAAAGAAGCGGAATAAGGGGAGGCACTAGACCTGAGTGTCAAACCGATTACCCTTGAGGTAAAACAGAAACGTCAACGCTCGGGCAAGTCCTATCTAAAGGAGGTTACATGGCAAAACCCAGATGGGTGGGTAAATGCGGAGTCTGTAGCAAGCCAGGTAAGTGGAGCCCTAAATCAACCGGCTCTGGTAATGGATGGCTCTGGGAACAAGCGTGTGATTGCGATGGCGTCAAGGCCGATGCTCCAACGCCTGCCACCGCTGGAGGGAAAACAGGAAGAGGCTAACGCTCTTCTTGTAGACTTCGACACGTTCGTCCGCGGTACGCGGATTCTACCGGACTACTGTGAGCAGCCACATAAGGAGATGTGCGACGAGCTCGAAGCTTGTGTCCCGGACTTCGATAGCGACAACCCGCGGCAGATAAAACAAATTTACATGGCCCCCCGCTACTCGTACAAGACGAGTATCCTGGTGGCCTTCGTTTGTTATTGCATCTTCAAGTACACCAACATTCGTATCACGCTTGGCCGTGCCACGCACAAGGATTCCCGCGAGACGCTGCGTTCCATCAAGGACGCGCTGACTAAGGACAACCCGAAGATAACGGAGGTATGGGGGAATATCTCCCACAAGGCCCCAACGTGGACCGAGTCGGCCATCTCCCACGGCTTCCGCACCATGGCACTAGTCGGTCCCACTGTGGTGACCGCCGGCATCGGCATCGGTCAGACCGGTACCCACCCCGACCTCGTGCTGCTCGATGACCTCGTGACTGAGGTCAACTACCTGTCCGAGCCCATCATCCTGCGCACCCGCGACTGGGTTACCTCCTTCTATGCCATCCTTCCGCCCCACGGCTCCATGGTCGTGTGTGGCACCCGTTGGGCATACAACGACATTTACACCTGGCTGATGGAGCAGGATGACCAGGCCGAGGAGGATGCGCGTGCTGAAGCTGAGATGCTCGGTCAGCCCGAGCCGCCCGACGGTCGGCAGTGGCGTAGATACATCCGTCGCGTGTGGGAGTATGACGAGAAGGGGGAGAAGATTCTGTTCTTCCCGTCGAAGCTGGACGAGGACTTCCTCGCACGGCAGCGCCGCGCCCTGCGCGGGGACATGCACAAGTATTATGTCTGGTACTTCCAGCAACCCTATGAGCGCGGCACCAAACTCTTCCCAGCGGAGGACCTACAGACGTATGGCGGTAGCGTCCTACCGGGGGACTACCCCACGCTGCTGATAGACGAAGAGACCACCAACGACATCTACTCCATCGGCACCGAGATACCCGTTAACGTCACCATGACGGTCGACGCTGCCGCCACAAGCGGCAAGAAAGCGGACTTCACGGGTATCGTCATTGTTGGCTGCGACTTCTTCGACCAGTGGTGGGTCCTCCACGCAGAGGGCGTCCGGAAGACGCCGTCACTGCTGGCGGACTACTGCGCTATGCTCATCGCCGTCCATAGCGTCTCCGTCTGCTGCATTGAGACGGAACAGTCCGACCCCGTGTTTGTGTCCCGTCTGCAGCAGGCGCTGACTGCCATGGACATCAACTGTGCCATAACCTCCTACTCGGCCCTCCAGGACGAGGCGCATGGGGAGCGCGGTAAGGTCCAGCGCATCGCCGCCATGCAGTACCGCTACATCGACCACGACCTTTGGATACGCCGCGGCAGCCCCTGCCGGGACCTCTTGTCGCAGATGGACGGCTGGCCCACAGTCGACCACGACGACGTGCTGGACGCCCTGTCCATGCAGCGGCATGTGGCGCGTCCCAGCCCGTTGGCATCTTACGAGGACAAGAGCATGCTGATGGAGGCACTGGAGGAAGCCGACTCCTGGGGACCCAACGGCCGCCCACCGGCAACCCCGGCTAAGCCCACTCGTCACACCCCTCGGGGGTGCTGGACGGGTAAGGGGTCCTTGACTCTGCGGAATGTGGTAGTATAGGTCCATGGGTAACGAAGCTGTTTTCAAGGCGCGAAAGCGCGGTTCCGAGGAAGCCCCCTCGTTCGGCACTCTTGGTGAACGAATGCACCAAGGCGGCCGGCAACACTACCCGTTGGGGGAGGTTGGGGACCTCGCTGAGTCCATGTGCCAGGGTGACCAACCCAAGCACGAAATGTCTAAAGACCGTCCGCCCAGTCTGGGCAGCCTCATGGGACAACGCTAATGAAACGCGGTAAAGACTATACCTTCAAGGGTATCGACCACGGCAAGGCCGTCGGCAAGGGCACGCACCTTGCGCTCGGCCCCGTCTCCGGTAAGGGGAAGGGTGGCGCGAAAGCGCAGGTCAAGGGTCATGTCGATTTTGCTAAACTGACGCACGATGCGAAAGGTCACGAAAAGGGGAGCCGTGGACCGTTCAAGAGCAAAGGCTCAGGCAAGTCCAAGAGTAAGTAGCTGTGGCGCGTAAAACGCCGCTTACAGCTACTACCACGCTGGCGCCCCAAGACGCCCAGCTTGCGTACACATCCGACCCGGTCCGTATTACCGACTCTGACTGGACGGCGTTGTCGTATGACCTGTACCAGTCCATCAACGCGTCCCTCGGGGAGCGCGGCGCACTGGAGCAGAACCTCAAGGACTGGCTCGACCTCTACGAGATGCGCGTGGACCTGACCGGGTGGCCCTGGCAGAACGCCAGCAACATCTTCGTCCCCGTCATCCCCGCGCAGCTCAACACCGTCCTCGCGTACATCACCGGTAAGGTCTTCGTCCCCCGGTTCTACATCGTCAGCGGCAACACCGCTGACTCCGCGCTTGAGGCCCCCAACGTCGAGCGGTACTACAACGCCGAGCTGGTCCGCCAGCGCGGACAGACCACCTGGTTCGACGAGCACATCACTTGGATTCACGAGTCCTTCCGCGACGGAACCTCCATCATGGAGGTACTGTGGCGCCGCACAATAGCGAAGCGCAAGGTCGTCTCGTTCGAGCCGGAGCTGTCCTCCAAAGGCGTCCCGGTCCTCAACCCCGAGGATGGCAAGCCGAAGTTTAAGCGCAATGTCAAGGAGGTCGAAGTCGTCGAGTACGACGACGTAGAGCTCCAGCCAGTTCTTCTGCGCGACTTCCTCCTCATTCCCTCCGAGGCCGTCTCTATTGAGCAGGCTGTGGGGGTGGCGCGCTGCCTCTGGCTGTATGAGGATACGCTTCAGGAGATGATTAAGGAGGGGACCCTCGACGCCGACGAGGTCGAGAAGGCCCTCAACTACGTGCAGGACGGCTCGTCCAGCGACGTAGCATCCGACCGCCAAGGGTCGTATGACAAGACCGCCGGCGACCAGATAAATCCAGGCCTAAACCAGGGCTCACAGACATCCCGCTTCTTCGCCAACCGCGGTCCCATCAAAGTGTGGCGTATCCATACCCGGCAGTACGACATGAACAGGGACGGTATAGCCGAGGAGAACATCTTCTGGCTTCACGAGTTGTCCCAGCGTATGCTAGGATGGAAACCGTACGAGTACATCGCTCCGGGGCGGCCCTTCTTCGCCTTTAGCCCGGACCCGCGTCCCGACCGTTTCTACGGCTACAGCCTTGTGGAGCGACTCGCACCCATCCAGGCCGAAATCAACGGCATGTTCAATCAGCGGAACAACCTGATTGACTTGATGCTGAACCCGCCGTTGATGTACGTCCGCGGCTCCATCATCAACGACAAAAACGAGAAGTGGGGACCGGGGGTCAAGTGGGAGGTGGAGAGGCCTGACGCCATCTCCTTCCTGCAGTTCCCGAATCTTCCGTTGTCCTCGTTCCAGAACGAGTCTCTGCTTGACAACTACGTCGACAAGCTAACCGGTATCTCTGCCCCCGCCATGGGCCAACAGTCCTCTGGGCGACGCAGCGCCCGGGAGATTGGCGTCCAGGTCGCCGCGACCACCACGCGGAACGACCTGGTCGCCATGCGCCTTCGCATTGTCTGCCGCGCCATCCTCAACTTTATCCACAAGCTGAAGCTGCAATACATGAACGAGGACCCCTCGTTCATTGACGCCCAGGAGAAGCTGACCATCCCCCGCCAGATTATGGCGAAGGACTACCAACTCGACATCGCCGGGTCCAGCGACCCGCTCGACGCGTCGTCCCGCCGGCAGGAGATGCTCGGCGCTATGCAGTTGTTAATGGGGGTCCCCTGGATTGGCCAGGACCGCGAGAAGTCCTTCGCGTTGGTTCGCAAGGTAGCCGACACATTCAACTGGCCGGATGCCATTGCCATCATCGGCACCGCCGACGAGGCGAAGCAGGCCAAGCAGCAGATGGCCGAGAAGCAGCAGAAGGACGAAGAGTTTGGCAAGATGCTGGAAGTAGCCAAGGCGACCAGCGGAAAAGGCGGTGGCGGAGGAGGAAAAATGAAACTTCCGCCGAAAGCTGGTATGCAGAGATGACAGAGAGCCAAGAGCGCCTAGCTGAGCTACTGGAACATGAGGGGTGGGAGGACTATGAGAACTTCGTCCTGGACTATGCCAAAGAACGGGTCCACGCCCTCATCTACCTAGTTCAGCCCGCTGCACTGGAAGGCGCTCGTGGTGCCCTGGAGGCTCTGTATATTGCCGTCGCTGAACCCTACCGGCGGACCGGGCAACCTGTCCCGAAGAGAGTCGCCGAAGTATTCGGAAAGTAGTACAATACCTATATGCCTGATGAACTGGAACTAGTAGACCTCCTGCCGACTGTCGATGAGCGCCCAGACCCTGAGCCTCCGGCACCGGTCGAGGACCCTGCGAAGACTGCAGCGGCAGACGAGTTTGCCCGCCTGAAGGCAATGGCAGACCGGCTACGCCCGCTGCAAGATGTCGCTGACGAACTGGACGCGGACCCGTCCAAAATCTACGCAGTCCGTGCGGCTCTGCAGGGCCGCGGTCCCCAACCTGCAGTGGCACCCCCGCAACCCCTACCCACCTTGTCCGCCGACCAATTAGCGCAATTAGACGAGCAGTTCCGGGAGCGGCCGGCTCAACTGACCGCGCAAGCGGCTCAGCTCGCCGCACGCCAGGAGCTTGACGCGTTCTACCGTAGCGTCGTAGAGCCTTTACGCGAAGCGTCCGGCGAAAGCCTCATTGATAACTATAAGGCCCAGAAAGCCGGCGACCCGCTGTTTAAGCAGATTTCGGCGCAGTTCGACAAGGAGATTGCCGACCTCGACCGCAAGGCCCTGCTTGGCGCTCCGTTGGCCGAACGCCGCCGGCAGCTGGACCTGCGCTACCGTGCAGCCACGGCCACCGTCCTAAAACAGGCGATGGACGAGAGCGCGGCCAAGCAACGGGACACAGCCCCAACGCTAGGGAGCGGGGGCGGTAGCGCGCCATCGAAGTCCCGTTCGAAGCTGGCGCAGAACCCCGACTTGGTCCGGTTGGCCCTAGCGACAGGAGCCATCTCGAAAGAGGACCTCGAAGATATTGCCTCAGTCGCCTCCGACCTACAGGACTAACAGATGCCATTAGACCAAGCTGAATCCGTACGCCAATCACTAATCGCCGAGCAGACCATTCGAGCCCAACGCGGCCCGAAGGTACCGATGCCGCAGGGGCAGCGCATCAGTGCCCTCCCGTACATTGGCCAACGATACCAGGGCCCCGACTCGACCGTGCTTCTCGGCCGGCCAGAGTCGCTGTTGAAGGAGCCGACCCCCGGCAGTATGTACGTTTGGCGCACCTACCGCAAGGACCCCAACACCTCGGCGAAGGAGCGGACCGGTATCCTCCGGCCTGTCACCCCCGAAGAGATTGACCCCGATAATCCCAATGCCGAGTTCTTGTGTGTCAAGACCCCGGACGGAGACTATGTCGTCTGGGAGAACCAGGCCCTATTCGAGATGCCCGCCAAGTGGGTTGAGCGGTACTACAAGTCTTACGAGCAATGGGCCATCGCCCGGCTCGCACAGCAGACGGTAGACTTCGCGGCCCGCATCGAGGAATCGACGCATGGCGCTTACCGCGGCCAGATGACCATCGGCTCCAAGGGCAAAGAATAGCCGGGTTTCCGCCCTCCTTTCCCCGGCTATAGAAGCCCCCGTTCTGAGAGAACGGGGGCTTCGCCATATAGGGGACTTCCTTGCCCACACTGTTGTCTGGTATGGTTGGTTCCATGGAGACCCTCCCCATCACTGATGTCAAGCCCGGCCGGAGTAAAGCTTAGTGGCAACCTATAACTTTTACGAGCCCCAGCGCGTTGGCTCTAGCAACATGCTCAGCCCCTGGGAGATTGGCTATGCAGCCGCCCAGAATGCGCAGTTTAAGCGGGGGGACCTCCTCCAGCTCATCGCAACGGGCACAGTCACTCTTCCGAACCCCAACGGTTCGATTTCCACGTCAGTAGGCCCCTCGCCCGCTGGCCCATTTAACTTGGTGACATCGTCCACCTCGTTGGTATCGGGTCCGGTGACCATTGCGGCCTCAACGTCGGCTGGTGCACCCGCCCAAACGTACTACTGCTTCCTGACATATCAGGGCGCAGCCAACATTGAAGGTGTGCCTGGTCAAGAGTTCATCATCAACTGTAACGCCGGGCTCGTCCCGACCATCACCGTTACCAACGTTGGAGCCCCGGCATCGACGACTGGCAACGGTGTGTACGTCGGTCTGCTGCCTGGTTACGAGTGCCAGCAAGCGGTTACGGCGTTCGCGTCCACGACCACGCTGGCCTACCCGCTGACCAACTACCAAGGCGTCAACGTTTCAGTCACCAACCCGAACAGCAATCTTGTTGGCGTCGCCGTCAACGGTTCGGACCGCCTGTACTTCTCAAGCGGTGGCGGGTCGTTCGCACAAGGCGGCAACTCGCAGTTCGGCTCGACCATGAACTTCGCACCGCTTAGCCCTGGCGAGGAACTGCTCAACTATGTTGACAAGTTCCAAAATGGGCAGCTGTTCGAGTTCAGTCTCAAGCAAGCCCTCTACCCGCAACTATTCCCGAGCACGGCCGGCTTCACGCTCGACTCGTCTACGGGAATCTGGGTCGTTGATACTGGCGCGTCCCACAAGATTGCCACCATCATCGGTCCCGCTCAAGGGGTTGTCGTCCAGCCCTACGGGCAACCTGTACCTGTCACCGGCTCAACGGGAGACATCGGAGCACGGGTCATCGTTTACGTCAGCACCGCGTCGGCCCTCGCGTAAGGAGTAACTAGTGGCTTCGATAATCAACACCCGGACCCCGAAACTTTCTGCCGCACTCGTACTCGAAAAGGCGTTTACGAACCGTGCGCAGAAGGTTCCACCGCTGTACACGAAGTGGATGAATGTAATCTCCACAGATGAGAAGCGGTCGTTCGCGACGTTCCTCCCCATTGCCGAGCTCAGCACCCTTCGATTCAAGACCGAAGGCGCGGCACCCGAGTTCGACCAGCCGTTCGAGCTGATTCCCTCGACCTTCAACTACTTCACCTTCGCGCTGGCCTGCACGGTCACCGAGGAGGCCCAGTTGGAGGACCCCATCAACTTGATGGGCAAGCTCCCCGCGATGCTCGCGGACTCAGAGCAGCAAACCAAGGACCTCACGTTCTGGAACACGCTTAACCTGGCGTTCTCCGGCAACGTGCTCGGCTCAGACGGGCAACCGCTCTGCTCGACGGCTCACCCGCTGGCCCCCATCACCGCTCCCGGTGTGGGTGTCATCTCGCAGATTGGCGCCACGTTCAGCAACTCGCTGGGCGCGACCCAACTCACAGCCGAGGCATTGCAGCAAGCGTACATCCTCTTTGAGACGCTGTTGTCGGACCGTGGCCTCCCGGCCCGCCGGACCCCCAAGTTCCTGCTTGTCGGCCCGCAACTCGCCAAGGTGGCTGAGGAAATTCTCGGCAGCCCGTATCGTCCTGGTACCAACCAAAATGACATCAACGTCATCAAGGATACGGTCCAGCTCTTGGTCGTGCGGTACTTCACCAGCCCGACTGCCTGGTTCGTCACCTCTGGGCCTGGCGATATCGAAGGGGACAGCCACAGCGTCATCGTGGCGCACAAGTGGGAAAACCGGGTTTCGACCTGGATGGACCCGCAAACGTCCAACTTCAACATCAAGACTTCGTTCCGGTCCACCTACGGGTTCATCGGATGGCGGGGCATCGTCGGCAGCCTGGGAGCGTAACCAATGGCAGTAACCAAGACCGAATGGGCTCGTACGCCGCAGGCGTATATCTTCGACGCCGTCTCTGCTGAGTCGTTGTCTGTAGCCTCAATCGGCGCGGGCGTTGCGAACACCACTGTTCAAAACGCAGTCGTTCTGCCGTTCCTCTACAAGATTGCTAAGGTGACGGTCTACCTGACCGCCATCAACGCAACCACTGGCCACTCGTTCAACCTGGTGGTCGGCACCGGGTCCTACACCAGCGCTGCGGCGTCGGGCGGGAACCCGGACAACTCCTTCGCACAAGCTGCGCAAGGCGCTGCAGCTGGTACTCCGTACGGGGTGGGGTATCCGACCAACGTTGCTACCGCCGGCACCACGGTGTTCGGCGCGGACGTGACGTTCAACACGACCAACATCCCCAACCTGACGACCAGCACCGGTGGGTACGTGGAGCTCATCCCGGGCTACACGACTGGCATCGGCGGCTCGTACGACGCGGTGTATCCACGAAGCACTCCGCTCACGTTGCGTGTAACTACCCCGGCATCGACTGGGTCCATCACTAACCTCAAGGTTACACTGGCCGTCATTCCCGTCACCCCGCGTCAGCTTTGGTACATCCCGGGCCAAACGCCCGCAGATACGCTCTGTATCCCTGGGGACAACTGGTAAGAAGGTAAGCATGCATTGGATGAAACGTAGCGCCCTGGTTCTTACGAGCGCCCTGGCGCTCTGGTTCAGTGCGCCTCAGCCGGCTAAGGCCGATGGTGTCTGTTGGGCGAACGGCGTTACGCCTATCGCTGGATTGACCCTCACTTACCCTTCGTGTAACGCGTCTGGGTACCTTAACGTCAACATCGCCTCCGGTGGTGGGTCCATCGTCTTCTCGCTGCCATACAACGGCACCAACGGACAGACGATTACTACAGCCTCGTTCCTGGGTGTCGGCGGTCTGGACGCCAATGGGAAGTTCTCGCCGTTGCAAGAGGACTCGTCCCAGAACCTCTTGGACAAGGAGGTTAACTCCGGCACCATCGCCACGCAGACAACCAACGCTGCCTCCAGCCTTTCAAGCCTGGTGACTAACCTGGGCACGCAAGCCTATTCGTCGGGCGACCTTCGCGTCAAGATTAACTCGGGGTCCATCGCCAACACAGCGTTCGGCATCACAGGCGTCACGACCGGCGGCCAACAGACCAAGGCTAACTCGCTCTCGGTGACCATCGCCTCGGACCAGGGCGCACTTTCCACTACGGACACCAACGGCTCCAGCATCGCCACCAACACCAGCAATACCAACACGAGCGTTCAGGCCTTGCAGGCAACCCACTACGCAGTCGTTTCCGGTAACGGCAACACGGTCGTGAAAGGGTCCGCTGGGCGGTTTTTCGGCGTGCTTATCACAGTCACCTACGCCACTACCGCGCTGACGTGTTTTGACAATGCGTCCACCAACTCAGGAAATCAAATATTTTCGGGCGCGGTTACGTCAGGTCCGTCCACAAGCATCGACGCGGTCCCGGCTGGCGGCATCCCGGTTACAAACGGCATCACTTGCAACCAAGGCTCAACGGGCTCCGCGATTGTGGCTTACTCATAATGCTGCGTAACAAGTTTCTGTCTATGCTCGCGGCCGTGCCGCTCCTCGGCTCGACCTTCAAAAAGAAGCAGTCGGAAATTACGTACAGGCTCTACGTCAATGGCGAGCCGAACACGCAAGGCTTTCGCACCTTGTCGCAGCTGTGCGACGAGATTAAGGGACTAGAGTGGGAAGGCGAGACGTACGGCGAGTGGCCTATCAGCATATTTATCGCGCGGCAGGACTACACGCTTCAGGAGACAGCCGTCACGCTGCACGATATTCTGGAGAATCAACCTCATGGCTAGCGGCGCAGGACTCAATCGCGTAGGCCAGCGTGGCGGGGAGATTCTTCTCTACCACGTCAACGCCAACGTCTCGGCCATCACGGTGACGGTTCCGACGGCCCCGTCTTATGGCACGCTGGGCGCCAACGACTCGGGCATCATCATGCCTGAAGGCATCGGCTTTACGAAGTGGACCTTCCAGATTCTGCAGGTTGGTTCGACTGCAGCGTCGGGGTACTCGTTCACATTGTACGGCACCGTCTCCCAGGGGGCATACACTGCCTTCCAGAATGGTCGCACCGGGGTGTTTACGGCTACGACCTCGCCGGATGTTCAGCCGGTCAACTGGTTCCAACTCCCCGCGCCCTCTGAGCAGGGTGGCACCGCCGTGGTTGTCAACCCCTTGACGGCCGTCGGTCAGGTGCTCACGGTCAGCATGCCGCTGGTCGCAGTACGGGCCGTCTTGACGGCGTCGGCAACGCCTCTAGGAACAGTAGACCTAGTCGGCTTCGCGGTACCGTAATGGCTGTCGACTACAGCCAGGGTACCAATGGGGGCAACGGCCCCATCTCTTATCGGGAGGCAGTAACCACGTTCCCGACTAAGGAAGAGTTCAATGCGCGGTTCGACGACCTGAAGCAGACCCTCGGCGACAA
>Ga0335069_10004002_pt1 | contig 22012 bp, 19 predicted proteins | sample Lox_Sample_11_FD_206714 | JGI IMG/M metagenome (GOLD analysis project Ga0335069, IMG submission 206714) | Soil microbial communities from Loxahatchee National Wildlife Refuge, Florida, United States - Lox_Sample_1.1 | ecosystem: Environmental > Terrestrial > Soil > Wetlands | place: USA...
TCTCCGCCAACGCGCACTGGAGGTACGCAACGTGAATGTTCTCGTCCGCCTGCACATAGTCAACCATTTGCGGTGCGAATTCCGGCGCCGTCGAGCAAGCGGGATCGCTCAGCACTTCCTTCGCCCATGCGAAGGTTCCGTAGGCCACCAGCTCGATGTGCAGAATTTGAGCGAGCACCGTCAGCAGGACCTCGACCATTGGATCGAGCGTCGGAAACAGGAGCTTCATCTCACCCACGCCGATGGCATCCGGCGATGGCTTCGCCGGACCGCTGTAGCCGGGCGGCGGCGCGATCGGCAGATTCTCGAACATGTCGGCGGTGATCGCCGGACGATCGAGCGCAGCGTCACGAATCGCGTACCACATGCGATCGTGTCCGGCCTCGGGCTCGCGGCCGGCTTCATCGTTGCCGTGCGCCTCCAGCAACCCCGTGTACAAGTGATCGAGGCAGGTGTTGGCGATCGATTCCTTGAAGATCGGTTGCAGGTCCGGCCGCGGCGTGGCGCGGATGCCGTCGTTGCCAAACCCTTCGGTGATGCCGATGAGCGTGAGAATGCGCGTCATCGCGCCGCGCGCGGCGTGTCGCAGCAGCAGTTTGCTCTGCGCCACGTTGGGAAAGAAGCGCATATCGAGCTGATCGAAGCGCATCACCTGCGTCGGCTGGCCCTGCGCGCGTAGCTGCGCCGTCCAGGCATCGATGGCCGCGATGCGGTGACGAGAGCGCGGCGGAATATAGTTGCGATCCGAGTCCAGCCCGCCGTGAAACAAGACGCCACCGTGCTGGATGCGTTCGGTGTACTCGCACTCGGACATGATCTGGTCGTAGCTGTAGTGCAACCTACTCATCCTGCGGTTCTCCTTTGCCGCGCACCCGCCGTTGCAGCCGTATCCGAGGCGCGACCGCCAATCAAGAACGGCGGCGCCCGCCTCTGGTTTGAGCTGCCTGGCGATGATAGAGACCGACCACTCTGCCGGCGCACTGATCGCCGGCGACACCAGAGAGGATCGAGTACGCAATGGCAGAACCCAACGTCACGCCGGTCGATGTTGCCGGAGTCGAGCAGATGGTTGCCGCCACCGATGCGGTCGTGCGCGAAGCAATCGCAGTTGCGAGCAAGCGCACCGACGGCGGCAAGGGGATCGACTCGGAACAGGTCCACTGCGAACGCATCGCGTACGCCGCCACCGAAGTCGCGGCCGCCCGCGAGTTGCTGAACTACGCGACGGCGGCGGCAGCGCACGATCCGATCATCGTGCCCATGGCCGCCGCCTTTGCCGCCGAAGTCGCGCACAAGTTGTCGGCACAGATCGATGCGCGTACGGACGAATTCGGAGTGCCGACCGACCGGCTCAACGTCACGCTCGGTGCCGGCACCACCAAGAGACTCATTCGCGCCGGTGCCGCTGACACGGCCCTGTGCGCGATCGGCCGGCACGTCATGCAGCAGCGCGGCGTGAACCATTGCTTCCTCGACAATGAAATGGCCTCGATGACGCGCGATTCGGTCCGCCAGTTCGCCGAGAGCGAAGTGGCGCCCATCGCCGATCCGATTCATCATCGCGACGACCTGATTCCCGATTCGCTCATCGCCAAGATGGCGGAGCTCGGTTTCTTCGGCATGTCGGTACCCGAGGAATTCGGCGGCGGCGGCATGGGCAACCTGCCGATGATCATCACCACCGAGGAGTTGTCGCGGTGCTCGTTGGCGGCTGCCGGCAGCTTGATCACACGGCCGGAAATCCTGACCAAGGCGCTGCTCAAGGGTGGGACCGACGCGCAGAAGAAAGCGTGGCTTGCCCGCATCGCCAGCGGCGAGTTGATGGTCGGTATCTCGGTGACCGAGCCCGACACCGGTTCGGACGTCGCTGCGGTGAAGTGTCGCGCCGACGCGGCCGAGGTCGGGGGCAAGAAAGGCTACGTGATCAACGGCGCCAAGGCGTGGTGCACGTTCGCCGGACGGGCAAACGTGCTGGCCCTGCTCGCGCGCACCGATCCCGACTTCAAGAAGGGCGCGCGCGGGCTGTCGTTGTTCATTGTGCCGAAGGATCCCTTCCCCGGTCACGAATTCGAAATGAAACAGCCGACCGGCGGCACGCTGCACGGCAAGGCCGATCGCACTCCCGGCTATCGTGGCATGCATTCGTTCACCCTCGCCTTCGACAACTACTTCGTGCCGGCGGAGAACCTCGTTGGAGAACAGAGCGGGCTCAATAAAGGCTTCTACCTCCAAATGAACGGCTTTGCCGCGGGGCGCCTCCAAACCGGCGGGCGCGCAACTGGCGTCTCGCAGGCTGCGCTCGAACGCACCGCCGAGTACGCCAACGATCGCAAACAGTTCGGCGAGCCGATCGGCAATTTCCAACTGACCCAGTACAAGCTCGGTCGCATGGCGACGCACTTGATGGCGGGACGCCAGCTCACCTACGCCGCGGCACTGGCGATGGATCGCGACGAGTCGATCGCGCTCGAACCCGCAATGGCCAAGCTGTTTGCGTCCGACGTGGCCGTCTGGGTGACGCAGGAGGGGCAACTGCTGCACGGCGGCTGGGGCTACGCCGAAGAATTCGCGATCTCGCGCTACGTCGTGGATGCGCAAGTGCTGCCGATCTTCGAAGGCGTCAAACCGATCCTCGAACTCAAGGTGATTGCGCGCAATCTCCTGGGTAGCTGAACCCGAGCCCACGTCATGGCAGACGAGGCTGTGCACCTCAGCGATGAAGAGCTCACCACGTTGACCGAGGCGCGGGCGCGCGCTCAGCGGCTGCTGGACGAATTGCGTCAACGCCGGCAAGAACTCGATCTGACCCCGGCCGCCCTTCCGGCCGAGCAGCTCGCCGCCGGTCGCGCCGCCATGCAGAAGGCCATCGAGTCGGCGGAGCGCGTGCTCGTCAACCTCGACAAAGCGCTCCAGTTGGCCCGCGGGCCGTTGAACTAGTGACCACCAGCGCGGGCGAGCGCGCGCCTGGTTCGCGCTGGCATTTGCCCCGCTGGATGTTGCGCGAGACGTATGCGCTGCCGGTCGATGTGTTTCGCATTCTCGTCGGCCTGCTGACCTTCGCGTACTTCATCAGTCTCTTTCTGCAAGTTCCCGACTTCAGCAGCCCCGACGGCCTGCTCGATCACGTCCTGCTCCGGCGCATTTTCTGGTTCACGCGACTGAGTCTATTTTGGGCGGGACTTCCGGCCGCGTTCTTCTACGGCGTCTTCGCGCTTGCGGCCCTGCTCAGTTGGTGCGTCGTACTCGGGTATCGAGTCAAGTTGGCGGCGGCGATTCTGTACGCGATCGCCGTTTCGACGTACCGCTGGAATTTCGTCGTCATGTACGTCGACGACTCGATCATGCATCTGCTCCAGTTGTGGCTCTTGCTGTTGCCGGTCGGCCGAACGTTGAACGTCCCCGACCTGGTGCGCGAAGGCCGGCAGTGCTGGCAGCGCTGGATTCGGATCACCGTGCCCGGCACCGCGGTGTACTGTCTGTTGGGGAATCTCTGCCTGCTCTATCTCGTTTCCGGCTTGTGGAAGCTCGAAAGTCCGCTGTGGTGGCAGGGCTTCGCACTATACGCCGCGGTGCGTCTTCCGATCGGCTGGTTTCCCGATATATGGGGGCCGCAGCATCTCCGGCTGCTGGCAGTCGGCACGTACGCCGCGCTGGTCATCGAACCGCTCTTGCCGGTCGTGTTGCTGCTGCGGCCGGGGCACCCGCTGAAGTGGCTGGGTTTGGCGTGCATGCTGGCCCTGCATCTGGGCATTATCGCCACCTTGCGCATTCCCTTCGCCAACATCGCGTGTCTCGCCGGCGGCGTGTTGTTCTTCCGCGATGAGATCATGCGATGGGTGCTCGGCTCACAGCAGACGACGGTTGAGTTGGCCCGTGCACCTCGCGCCGACCGCGGCGGTCGCGTCGCGGTGACGCTGCTGATCGTATTGTCGATCGCGATGACGCGGCGCCTGCCGGTCGCCGGCTTCCTCAGTCATCCAGCCTACGCGGTCTTGTGGGTGGCCGGCATCGCGCAGGACTACCAGCTCTTCAACTGGATCGACAAAAAGAACTGGTATGGAACGAACCAGGTTCTCTCGGTGATCCACGGCCCGCGCGGCGAGACGATCAACCCGCGGACGATGTTCCCGACATCGCTGCGCGGCGTGCTGCTGCAGGCCTACCTTCACGACATCCGCTGGATCAAGGTGCCGGAAGACGATCGCCCCGCGCTCAAGCACAGCATCTTGCAGCACCTCGCTCAGCGCCATTGCAACCGTGTGGCGAACGACAGCGTCATGGTCTTGGCCGACACTCAGCGGATCGAGCCTGGCAATGAAGCTTTGAATCATCCCCATCGGACATTCTTGATGGAGTTTCAGTGCCACCACGGTCAGGCCGTGCTGTGTCAGACGATGGTCAATCGCGAACGCAATCGCGAGTGCCATTGGCCGCCGTGGAATTGGACGCCGTAGCGGATCGCGCCCTGGGTCTCGTGCTGCAAGAGTTCTAGGCAATCGCCCATGCGCGCAGCAGCGTGGCATCGAGCGCCGGCTGTGACGTCGTGCAGCGAGAACGATCGTCCTGCGTTTAACCTTGGCATCGGGGTTGCTCCGTCTCAACAGTAGGAGCACTCCATGTCGCCCACGTGGTACGAGCGGCTGACGCTGCTGGATCATTCGTTCCTTGCTTTCGAGGGTTCGACGACGCCGATGCACATTGCGGCGCTCGCGGTTTTCGATGCCGCCACGCTGCGCAACGCGACCGGCGGCATTGACGTCGACCGCATTCGGCGACATGTCGAATCGCGCCTACAGCATATTCCACGCTATCGCCAGCGCCTCGCCCAAGTCCCGATCGAGAATCGGTCGGTGTGGGTCGACGATAACCACTTCGAGCTCGCGTATCACATTCGCCAGGCCAGCGTCCCGCGGCCGGGGTCGGACGATCAATTGCGCGAGGTCGCGGCGCGGCTGCTCGAACGCCCGTTGAATCGATCGCGGCCGCTGTGGGAGATCTGGGTCATCGAAGGCGTCGAACGCAACCGGGTCGCGCTGTTGTTCAAGGTCCATCACTGCATGGTCGACGGTGTAGCCGGCGTCGAGATTCTCGCGGCCCTGCTCAGCCCGTCGCCGCAGCCGCACATTCCGGATGCAGAGCCGTGGCGGCCGCGTCCCACCCCGACGACGTTCGAATTGCTCAGCGACGAAGTCGGACGCCGACTGCAGATGTCGCGCGAACTGGTGCTGGGCGTCGGCGAGTCGGTGCGCCGGTTGCGCCGCAATCCCGCCGATCTCACGCAAAAGCTGGGAGCCGCCTGGCAGCTCATCCGCGACAGCACACGACCCCTCGCGGCCACACCGATCAATCAACGCGTCGGCCTTTACCGGCGATTCCATTGGGTGACGCACGATCTGACGGCCATCAAGGCGATTCGCGCTCAGGTGGGCGGCACAGTGAACGAGATCGTCCTTGCCATCGTGTCGGGCGCCGTTCGCGAGTTCTTGCAGCACCGCCGCACCCGCGTCGATACGCTCGACTTTCGCGTTGCGGTGCCGGTCAATGTCCGCGACCCGCAATCGACCGGCAGCGGCAACCGCGTCTCCGCTTGGCTGTTCCCGCTGTCGATTCACGAGCGTGATCCGCTGCGCCGCTTGCAGGCGGTGCGCAATTGCAGCGGCGAATTCAAGGACGCGAAGCACGCCCTCGGCGGCGAGGTGCTCACGCAAGCCGCCGAGTGGACGAGCGCGAATGTGCTGACCTTCGCCGCGCTCGTCACCAATCAGTCCTTGCCGGTGAACATGATCGTGACCAACGTGCCCGGTCCGCCGATTCCACTGTACTTGATCGACGCCCGCATGCTCGCCGTCTATCCCCACGTGCCGTTGTTCGAGCACCAATGCCTGGGCGTGGCGCTGCTGAGCTATGCGGGGAAGCTGCACTGGGGCTTCAACGCCGACTTCGATGTAGTGCCCGACCTCGAGGACTTCGCTGCGGCGATTGATCGATCGTTTCGACAGTTGCGACGCGCCGCACTCGGCACGCGCGACACCACACGCACCGCAAGCCGCAACCGCGAGCGGCGGACGCTGCGTGCGGTCGCTCGCAGCGTCCGCTAGACGAGAAATTTCCCGTTGCCGGACGCGACCGGCCGCGACGGATCGTCCTGCCACGCGACGACGTGCACGACCGCCACGCGGCGGCCGAACTTGAAGATGTCGGCCCGCGCCCGCGTGGGTTTGGGACCGGCGGACCGCAAATAGTCGATGGCGAAATTGATCGGCTTCGGCACCCGCGTGCTGCCGCTCTCATCGGCCAATCGCAAGATCGCCGTCAATTCGAGAAATGCCCCGACCACTCCGCCGTGAATCGCCGGCAGCATCACGTTGCCGACGATCTCATTGCGGAACGGCAGCACACATTCCAACACGCCGCTGCTGCGATCGACGCTCACACCGAGAAAGCGAGCGTAGGGAATCGCGTCGAGCACGTCGCTCACGATTGTTCCTCGCTCGGTTCCGGTGCGCCTTCCCGCACCAGGCGCTCGAACGAGCTGGTCGTGCGATTCGCGCCCAACATGAACGTGCCGAGACAGCTCGCAAACGGATCGTCGGGGCGGTGCTCGTATGCCACGCCGCGGATGAATGCGATGTTGCGCGTGACTTTGTAGCAGTCGACGCGCGCGGACACGTCGACACCGGGCGCCGCGGCTCGTAGATAGTCGACGCGGAGATCGACGGTTGCGATGGCGCGCAACACGTCCAGCGCACAGGCCACCGCCAGGCCGGACGCGTGATCCAGCAAGGTGGTAATCGCGCCGCCGAAGATCACTTTGCGTACGGGATCACCGATGAGTTCCGGACGATGCGGCAACATGATCACCGCGAACCCGGGGCCGGTTTCGATCACCTTCATGCCGAGGTGCTGGGCGTGCGGCGTGTAGCTGGCCATGTCGCTGCGGCCTGGTCCGAAGAAGGCGCCGAGCGCGTATTGATCATTCGCAGCCATGGTCACGGATTGTAGCAACAACCGGGTGACACGGAAGCGGCCCGGCCATCGCGTCGTGCAAATCCCTTGCTTGACCCACTGGGGTGAAATTGCTAGCACCGTCGAGCTAACTGCGCAGGGATTTGCGGAATTTTTGCAGCCGACATGAGCGGCAGGAGTGAGATACAGGCACGTAGCTCAGTGGGAGAGCGCTTCCTTGACACGGAAGAGGTCGGCGGTTCAATCCCGCCCGTGCCTACCATGACGCGCGTCGCGCGCCGGTAGTCGCACGGCGTTCCTTCTTCCGGACCTCGACGCAGCGAGGGCCGGGCAACCAACGATGGCGGACATCACGATCACATACCCCGACGGCGAACGCCGTCAGCTCGCCGCCGGCACCACCGCCGCCGAAGCCTTGCGCGCGCATCAACTGCTGACCAAAGACGGCCGGGTTGTGGCCGCCAAGGTGGACGACAAAGTCGTCGATCTGTCGCGCCCGCTCAGTGCGGATGCGGCGCTCGCGCCGGTCGCCAACGACTCGCCCGACGGCCTCGACACCATCCGCCATTCTTGCGCACACTTAATGGCGCAGGCGGTGAAGCGTTTGTGGCCCGAAACGCAGGTCACGATCGGGCCGGTGATCGACAACGGCTTCTACTACGACTTCAAAAAGGAGGGCGGGTTCACGCCCGAAGATCTCCCGCGCATCGAAGCCGTGATGAAGGAAATCGCGAAATCCGATTTCCCGGTGACGCGCGAAGAGATGCGCAAGCCGGACGCAATTGCGTTGTTCCGTGAAATGGGCGAGGCCTACAAGGTCGAGATCATCGAAGGCATCCCGGACGATCGCGTGTCGCTCTATCGCCAAGGCGAGTTCGTAGACCTGTGTCGTGGGCCGCATGTGCCGTCGACGGGACGGCTGAAGGCCTTCAAGCTCACCAGCATCGCCGGCGCGTACTGGCGCGGCGACGAACACAACGAGATGCTTCAACGCATCTACGGCACGGCGTGGGCCAACGGCAAGGATCTCGAAGCGTACTTGAAGCGCGTGGAGGAGGCCAAGCAGCGCGACCATCGCCGCCTCGGTCCTGCGCTCGATCTGTTCTCACTCCATCCGATCGCACCCGGCTCGCCGTTCTTTCATCCGAAAGGCGCCCTGCTCTACAATCTCTTGGTCCAGTACATCCGGAGTCTCTACGCTCGTTACGGCTACACCGAAGTCATCACCCCTCTCATCTACAAGACGGACCTCTACAAGACCTCGGGCCACTACGAGCTGTTTCGCAATGACATGTTCCTCATGGCCGTCGACGAGGAAGAGTACGGCGTCAAGCCGATGAATTGCCCGGGCCACTGCTACCTCTTCAATACACAGAAGCACTCGTACCGCGATTTGCCGGTCCGCTTCGCCGACTTCAGCCGGCTCCACCGCTTCGAGCCGTCGGGTACGCTCGCCGGACTGACGCGCGTGCGCTCGATGGCGCAGGACGATGCGCACATCTACTGCACGCCCGATCAACTCGACGACGAGTTGGATCGCTTCTGCGCGATGACCCGCGAGGTCTACGGCGCCTTCGGCTTCGATCGCGTCGAGGTCTCGTTGCAAACCCGCCCGGAGAAATTTCTCGGGCGAGTCGAATTGTGGGATCAAGCCGAAGCCGCCTTGCGCCGGGTGGTCGACAAGCTCGGCTATCCGGCGACTGTGCTCGCCGGCGAGGGCGCGTTCTACGGCCCCAAGATCGGCTTCGACTTCCGCGACGTGCTCGAACGGTCGTGGACGTTGGCAACCGTCCAAATCGATTGCGCCATGCCGGAGCGTTTCGGTCTGACCTACGTCCGCCCGGACAACACCGACGGCACACCTGTAATGCTCCATCGCGCGGTGCTCGGGTCGCTCGAACGCTTCATTGCGATCCTGCTCGAACATACCGCCGGCAAGCTGCCGGTATGGCTCGCGCCGGCACAGGTCCGCGTCCTGACCTTGACCGAGCGCCAGGAGGCGTACGGACGCGAGCTCGTCGATCGCTTGAAGCGTGCCGGTCTGCGAGCCGAGCTGGACGACCGCAACGAGAAGCTCGGCCTCAAGATTCGCGAAGCACAGTTGGAAAAGCTGCCCTACATGTTGGTCGTCGGCGACAGAGAAATGGACGATCGGACCGTTGCCCCGCGCACCCGCAGCGGCGAGAATCTTGCCCCCATGACCGCCGACGAATTCCTTGCTAGGGTCACCCCCGAGGCACAACTGCCGACGGCATAAACTCACAACAGGAAGAACCCATGCCCAAAATCAAAACCAGCCGCGGAGCGGCCAAGCGATTCAAGGTCACCGGTACCGGCAAGGTCCGCCGCCGCAAGGCGTACCTGCGCCACCAACTGACCTGCAAGACCACCAAGCAGAAGCGCCATCTGCGCCACGCCACGGTGGTCCATGGCGCCAACGAGAAGGCGATCAAGAAGCTGATCCCATACATGTGACTTGTTCGCGAGCGGTCGCAATGGTAAACCGCGTCGCGACTCATTGAAGGAGAATTGCAATGCCCCGAGTGAAGCGCGGGACCAAGGCCCGTGCCCGCCACAAGAAGATCCTGAAGCTCGCCAAAGGCAACGTTGGCGGCCGACGTAAACAGTACCGCCAGGCGCGCGAGACGGTCGAACGCGGCTTGACCTATGCGTATCGCGACCGGCGGGTGAAGAAACGCGAGTTCCGCAGTCTGTGGGTGATCCGCATCAACGCGGCGGCCCGCGAAGTCGGGTTGAGCTACAGCCGCCTGATGAACGGTCTGAAAAAGGGCGGCATCGCGATCGATCGCAAGATGCTGGCGGATCTCGCCGTGCGCGACCCCGCCGGCTTTAGCGAGGTGGCCAACCTCGCCAAGGCGCACCTCGCGGCCTAGTCGGCATCATCAACTTGAACGTTCGTCGACAAACCATGAGGTCCCATGGCGGGCTTCATGGTTTGTTTGTTTTATGGGGATGAAAGACACACTCGATCGTGTCCGCCAGGACGCGCTGGCTGCGCTCGCTACCGCGACCAACGAGTCGCAGCTCGAAGACCTCCGCATGCGTTTTCTCGGCCGCAAAGGCGAGTTGACCCTGGCCATGCGCGAGATGCGCGACGTGCCGCCGAGCGAACGGCCGGCCATGGGTGTGGTCTTGAATCAGATCAAAGACGAGTTGGAGGAACGGATCACGCAAGCGCTCGCGGCGCTGCGCGCCGCCGAGCGGGCTCGCCGCGCGGCCGAAGAACGCGTCGACATCACCCTGCCCGGCAATCGCCGGCCGCGCGGTTCGCTCCATCCGCTGACGCAGGTGATCAACGAATTGGTCGAGGTGTTCGGAAGTCTCGGCTTCTCCGTCGCCGAAGGACCTGACGTTGAGGACGACTACCACAACTTCGAGGCGCTCAACATTCCGCGCGACCACCCCGCCCGCGACATGCAGGACACGCTCTTCGTCAGCGACGAACGCGTTCTGCGCACCCACACCTCGCCGGTGCAAATCCGCGTCATGGAGTCGCAGCCGCCGCCGGTGCGGGTGATCGTTCCCGGCGCCGCCTATCGTCACGACTACGATGCGACCCACTCGCCGATGTTTCATCAGATCGAAGGATTGATGGTCGACCGGCGCATCACCTTCGCCGACCTCAAGGGCGTGCTGACCCTTGCGATGCAGCGACTCTTCGGGGCGAGCACGCGGCTGCGCTTCCGGCCGTCGTTCTTCCAGTTCACCGAGCCGAGCGCCGAGGTCGACATCATCTGCTTCCAGTGCGGCGGGCGCGAGGCGACTTGTCGAGTCTGCAAAGGAACCGGCTGGCTGGAAATCCTCGGCTCGGGCCTGGTCGACCCGAACGTCTTCCGCTTCGTCGGCTACGATCCCGAGCAGTGGTCGGGGTTCGCGTTCGGCATGGGCATCGAACGCATCGCCATGCTGAAATACGAGATCAACGACATTCGCCTGCTCTACGGCAGCGATCTGCGCTTCCTCCGCCAGTTTTGACATGAAAGTCCCGCTGAGTTGGTTGCGCGAGTTCGTCGATCCTGGCGCATCCGCCGCTGAGTTGGCCGAGCGGTTGACGATGGCCGGTGTCGAGATCGAAAGCGTCCAAGAACGCGGGCGCGAGTTGGACGGGATCATCGTCGGCGAGATCGTCGCCGCCGAGCGCCATCCCAACGCGGATCGCCTCACCGTATGCGCGGTGCGAGTCGGCGATGAGACTCGTCGCGTCGTCTGCGGGGCACCGAACGCCCGACCGGGTATTCGGGTGGCGTACGCGCAGCCGGGTACCGTCTTGCCGGACGGAAGGCGAATCGAAGCAGCCGAGGTCCGCGGCGTTCTGTCGGCCGGGATGCTTTGCTCGGCCAAGGAACTCGGTCTTGGCGATGATGCCGCGGGACTCATGGAACTCGGCGAGACCGCCGGTGTGGGTCGCGCACTCGCCGTAGATCTCGGCATCGCCGACACGGTTCTGGACGTATCGATCACACCCAATCGCGGCGATTGCCTCAGCGTGCTCGGACTCGCCCGGGAGATCGCAGCGCTCTACGACGTGCGGCGGCGCCGTCGCACCATTCGCGTGCGTGAGTCGGGGGCACCGGCGGCGTCTCTGATCGCCGTCCGCATCGATGCTCCCGACGGCTGCGCGCGTTATTCCGCCCGCTACATTGCCGGCGTGCGCGTCGCGCCATCGCCGGCGTGGTTGCGGCAGCGCTTGCTCGCGGCCGACTTGCGGCCGATCAACAACATCGTCGACGTGACCAACTACGTGATGCTCGAACGCGGGCAGCCGTTGCACGCCTTTGACTACGACCGGTTGCCGCACCCGCAGATCGTCGTCCGTCGCGCCGCTTCCGATCGCGTCGCCCGCACGCTCGATGACAAGGAGCGCGATCTCGACCCGGACGACCTGCTGATCACGACCGGTGCCGAGCCCGTGGCAATCGCCGGCGTGATGGGCGGTGCGAATTCCGAGGTCTCCGCCGAGACGCGGAACATCCTGCTGGAAAGCGCGTGGTTCGAGCCGTCGACGATCCGACGCACCGCGCGCCGCCTTGGCCTGCGCAGCGAAGCGTCGTACCGCTTCGAGCGCGGCGTCGACATCGCCGGGGTTGTGCCGGCGCTCGATCGCGCCGCAGCACTGATCGCCGAGTTGGGCGGCGGGACTGTCGCGCCCGGCGTCGTGGAAGCCTACCCGCGTCCCCGGCATGCGCCCGAGATCGACTTGCGAGTGTCGCGCATTGAGTTTCTCCTCGGCGTACCGGTGACGCGGCGCGAAGCGAGCAACGCGCTCCGGCGGCTTGGAGCGACCGTCGCGACCGGCGGTCGCAAGATCTTGCGCGTGACCCCACCGTCGTTTCGCCACGATCTCGAGCGCGAAATCGATTTGATCGAAGAGATCATTCGTCTGATCGGCTACGAGCGGGTACCGACAACCTTGCCGGCGGTCGAAACCCGCGCCGGCGGCCGAACACCCAACCAGGCGTGGGAATCCGAGTTGCGTCATTTCCTCGCCGCGCAAGGCTTGCATGAGATGATTACCTGGAGCTTCGCGTCGACGCGGAGCAACCAGATCTTTCGCGGCATCGGGGTTGCGAACCCGCAGCCGGTGCGGGTGCTCAACCCGATTGTCATGGACGAACCCGAGATGCGCCTGAGTCTCTGCCCCGGTCTGGTGCAAGCGGTCCGGACAAATCTGAACCACGGCGAAGACAGCGTCGCCGGCTTCAGCATCGGCAAAGTGTTCTGGCACCGAGACGGCACACCGGAGGAGGCCAGGCGCGTCGCGGGTGTCTTGTGCGGCAAGCGGCCCGAACTCGGACTCGCGGCCGGCCGCGCCGCAATTGACTTCTTGGACGCGAAGGGAATCGTCGAGGCGACGCTTGCGCGACTGCGCGTGTTGAATCGCGTGCGCTGGCAGCGTCTCGGTCAGCCCTCTGACCCCTTTCACCCGGGCAAGTCGGCGCAGGCAACGATCGACGGCCGCGCCGTTGGAGTCGTGGGTGCGCTGCATCCGAACGTTGAAGCCGAGTTCGGCTTCGAGCAGCCGTGCTGGCTGTTCGAGTTTGACTTGGATCAACTGCTTCACTATGTTCCGCCGCGCTCCATTTTCCAGGAGCTGTCGCGATTTCCCGCGGTCGTGCGAGATCTCGCGGTCGTGACGGATGTCGACTTTGCATCGGACGAAGTCAGCCGCTTCGTGAGCGAGTGGGGCAAGCAGGTGGTTGAGCGCGTGGTACTCTTTGATCAGTACACCGGTGCACCGATTCCCGCGGGCAAGAAGAACCTCGCTTACTCGATCGCCTATCGCGCGCGCGAGCGCACGCTGACCGATGAAGAAGTGAACCAATTGCATCGACAGTTGCTGGAGGATTTGAGCGCCGCGCTGCCGGTCGAGCTGCGCCGCTAGCCGCGCCGACACGCCGCGAGGAGGGACGCGCCGTGACGATGACCAAGAGCGATATCGTGGAGCGAATCTACGAGCGCGTCGGGTTCTCGAAGAAAGATGCCAGTGAGGTCGTCGAGTCGATCTTCGAACTGATCAAGGGGCGTCTCGAGCAAGGGCAAAAGGTCAAGATCTCCGGCTTCGGCAACTTCGTGGTGCACCACAAACGCCCGCGCAAGGGGCGCAATCCGCAGACCGGCGAAGAGATCACCATCAGCGGACGCAAGGTGCTCACCTTCAAAGCCAGTCCGGTCTTGAAGAAATCGATGAACCCGAGCCAGTAGAGGACCCGTGCGGGCAGCCAAGCCCCAGATTCCAGACAAGTTGTACTTCAAGATCGGCGAAGTCGCCGACATCGTCGGAGTCAAACCCTACGTGCTGCGCTACTGGGAGACCGAGTTCAGCATCCTCAAGCCCGGCAAGACACGCTCGAAGCACCGCCTCTACCGGCGGCGCGATATCGAGACGGTCCTCGAAATCAAGCGCCTGCTGCATCAGGAGCGATTCACCATCGAGGGCGCGAAGAAGCGGCTGAGGACACAGCAAAGCGAACAGCGTGAGCAGAAGGCCCCCAAGGAACAAATGGCGCTGCCCCTCGGCGAGCGCACCTATCGCAACGCACTGATCCGCGTGAAGAAGGACCTCGAATCTCTCTACAAACTGCTACGCTGACGGGTGCCCCGCGTCAGCTTCTTAGCATCCGACACACAAAAGCGTGCGCGTGTGTCTTCAACGGACGGGATACCGGACCGGAATCCTGGCATACGCGTTGCTGTCCAACATCGCGACAGGAGATCGCATGCGCGACGGGGCGGGGCTGGATCACGGCGGATCGGAGATTGCGTTCTCGCTCTTGCGGGTGCTGACGATCGGCTACTACTTGTGGGGACTCGAAAGCCACATCAGCTTGGCCGAGCTGCCGCCGATTCTGGACGTCTCCCGATCCGAAGTGGCGCGGGCGATCACCTCGCTGTGGGATCTCAACTTGGTGCAGCTCGACGAACGCCGCCACACGGTGCGGCTGAGTCCGCGTGCAATTCAACAATTCCTCGTCGACGATCAGCGACTTTCTTGAACGCCCCAAGACTGCGTGGTAGCACGAGCGCACCAACGGGGCGTGGCGCAGCCTGGTAGCGCACTCGCTTGGGGTGCGAGTGGTCGCCGGTTCAAATCCGGCCGCCCCGATTCTCTCCCCGACACTCCGGCTGATTCGTCGTCTCAACTTTGACGTGAAAAAGAGCTTCACCCCAGAGGCACGGAGGCACAGAGCGCCACGGGATCGGAGGCTCGCAGATGAAGAATCAAACCTCATCGAGGATGACGGTTCGCAGGGAGCCCGTAAACGCGGTGGATCTTCTCCTCTGTGTCTCTGCGCTTCCGTGATGAGTTCGTCTACGACGAGTGCGATCCGCACTTATGTCCGAGGTAGCGCCATGCAGCCCTTGAGCGCCGTATTCACGGCCTTCACCAGACAGTCCACGCTGACTTTGCTCTCTTGATTGCAATCGAACTCGGGACACGTCGACAGTTCGGCGTTGCCCAGCGCAATGGTCACGCCCTTCACCAGTTCCTCCACCGTGACCTTCCCGCTGCCATCGCAGTCACCGACGCAGACGATGTCGTCTACCCTGACGATCTGACAGTCAGAGGCGAATGACCCGTCCGGGTAGTTACCCCACATCCAGACGTAGACATCGCCGCTGTAGTCGGATGGGACCAAGGAGAGTGGTATTTCGCACGTGTCGGATCCGACGGTACAGTTCAAATAGCCGAAATCGGAATATGCACAGTCGTGACCCAGCCCACCGCCCAAATGCGAGGCCCCCGGCCAGACCAGGGTTGCGCTCTCTATCTTCCCATCGTGATCGGCGTCCGTTGTGAGCAATCGCAGCCCACCCGGTGTCCGGGTCGGCGTGACCGTGGGCGTCGCTGTACGCGTCGGAGTCGGCCGGGTCGGCGTGATGGTAGGCGTCGGTGTGGGCGTCAGTGTCGGCCCCGGGCCGACCGAGTGGTACTCGTAGGCACCGATGGAACAGCGCGTGGCACCCGTACCTGGTCGGCTGTAACCGCGCTGGTCGAGGTTGTTCACCGGCGGGGCGTCGCAGACGCTCTCGTCGCCGGCGTTGATCGCCGGACTGAAGGCTTGCAGCGCGATGGTCTGCGTCGGCCCACCATTGCTGGCCACGCCCGCCGAGTCGAGCCCGGGGTTCGTGTTGCTCAGCGAACCGTTGGCGGTGAAGCCGCAGGTCGCGCCGGACTCGATGTTATGACCGCCGTCCGTGACAAGCGCACCGCCGCAATTGAACGTGTCATTGGCGAGGATGCTGTTGACGACCGTGGCAGTACCGTTGTTGAATATGCTGCCGCTGCTAAGGGGACCGAAAGCGCTGCGCGCGGTATTGCCCCAGAAGGTGCAGTTGGTGACGTCCAGGTGGCCGCTGTTGGAGAGACCGCCGCCGTCGCCGCCGAAAAACTCGTACGCCGTGTTGCCGGAGAAGGTGCAGTTGGTGACGCTCACGTCGCCGCTGTTCCAGATGCCGCCGCCGCTGGTGGCACTGTTGTTGGCGAAGGTGCTGCCGGTCACCATCAACGTACCGCCGTCGTTGTAAATCCCGCCTGCGGTGGTCGCGCTATTGCCGGAGAAGGTGCTGTTGACCACCGTCAGCATGCCGGCGTTGTAGATGCCGGCGCCGCCCGCGGACTGATTGCCGGAGAACGTGCTACCGCTCACCGTCAGCGTGCCGGAGGCAAGGTTGGCGATGCCGCCGCCGCCGTATCCGGGGTCCGTGCTGTTACCGGAGAAGGTGCTGTTCGTCACCATCAAGTCACCGCCGTTGTCGATGCCGCCACCACCATTGTCGGAAAGAGTGCTGTTGATAAGCGTCAACGTCCCGCCGCCGCTGTTGCTGATGCCACCGCTGCCGCCGTACGCGCCCCTGCCGTCGGCGATGGTCAGGTTCGTGACCGTGAACGCAACGCCCGTGTTCACGTCGGCGAGCACGGTGAAAACGAGCACGTTGTGCCCGCCGCTGATCGTGACCAGATTCCCGCCGTCAACGGAGGTGTCGGCGGTGATGGTCTTGGTGATGGTGATAGTGATGGTGACCGGGTTGGGGCCGCAGTTAAACGCGACAGCACCGGTGAAACCCGCACCGCCGGGGAGACACTCATCTAGGTCCATCTCGGTGCAGCTCGCACTCGTGCCCGTCCCCACAACACATGGCGGATCGAGCTTGAGAATGGCGGCCCGCGCCGCCTGTGCCTCGGCGATCAAGCACACTCCACAGATACATGTCAGCGCGAAAGCTGATGGGGATCGGCGCGTATCGTTCGATAGTGCCATGGCCATTCCTTTCTCCACGGCGAACTTCGTACGGACGGCGCTTGAAAACCTCCCGTGGTAAGTCCGGGCGTCCGTCGCTCAATGGAGGAGCATGCCCTTTGCCACGGAACGAGCTTCCGTCGATGCGGCGCGAACGAGCGGATCGTAAGGGTGACAATATCAAAGGCCAGAAATTCTCCTTCCCGCGGTTAGCAGGTGTCAGAAGCGAACGATTTTTGGCCCACGGGCCGCGTCATCGGAGCTCACAGCCGCGCGCTTCGGCAAGGGATTGGTCGGCCGCCGACTGTCCGGCGACCTCGCCTCGGCCATTGCCCCGCGCAATGCCGGTAGGGTATCCAGCAAATCTCGTTGGAGGTGACATGGCGACGAACGTCCAAGTCCAGGGCGCATGCGATTCCCGCTTCGAACGCGTGCGGCAATCGTTCGAAGGCAGCTTCGCCAGCGGCGAAGTCGGTGCGGCGCTCGCCGTCACGCTCGACGGCGAGCCGGTCGTGGATCTCTGGGGCGGTTATGCAGACGCCGCCCGCACGCGGCCGTGGCAGCGTGACACCATCGTCAACGTCTACTCGACGACGAAGGGGATGACAGCAATCTGTGCGCACCGACTGGTCGAGCAGGGGCGACTCGATCTTGATGCAGCGGTCGCGCGCTACTGGCCGGAGTTCGCCCAAGCCGGCAAAGACCAAGTCCCCGTACGCCATCTGCTCAGCCATCAGGCGGGCCTCGCTCCGGTCGCGCCGCCGATCACCGTCGAGCACCTCTATGATTGGCACTTCATGACCTCGACGCTCGCCGCCCAAGCGCCCGCGTGGAAGCCCGGCACTCAGCACGGCTATCACGCGCTCACCTTCGGCTATCTCGTCGGTGAACTCGTCCGTCGCGTCGACGGCCGCTCGCTCGGCAGGTACTTTCGCGAAGAGATCGCCAAACCTCTCGAGGTCGACTTTCACATCGGTCTCGACGAACACGACGATGCGCGCTGCGCCGATATGATCCCAGCACCGCCGCCACCGCAGGGCGCTGCCGACGTCTTCGTCAATGCTGCGAAGAATCCCGAATCGCTCGCCGGCCGGGTCTTCGGCAACCCGCGACTCGATCCACGCCAGGTCAACACGCGCGGCTGGCGCGGCGCGGAAATCCCGGCGGCCAATGGCCACGGCGATGCGCGCGGCCTCGCTCGGATCTACGGCGCGCTCGCATGCAACGGCGACCTCGACGGGGTCCACATCCTCGGGCCAGACGCGATCAATCGCGCCACCACCGAACAGGCGTTTGGCACCGACGCCGTCCTCGCCCCGCTGCACACGCGGTTCGGTCTCGGCTTCTTTCTCACCCAACCGATGATTCCGTTCGGTCCCAATCCGCGCGCGTTCGGTCATCCCGGTGCCGGCGGATCGATCGCCTTCGCCGATCCCGACGCACGCCTCGGCTTCGCCTACGTCATGAACCAGATGCAGCAAGGACTGTCCGGCGACGCGCGCGGCTTCAGCCTGATCTTCGACGTGTACAACGCGCTAAACTGATCGCTTGCCAATCAGTGTTCATCTGTGTCCATCTGTGGTTTCAGTGTGCGACTACCGTATGCCGCCGAAGACGACACGCGCAATCGTGCAAACCGCTCCGCGCCAGCTTGAGCTGCGCGAGTTGCCGATTCCCGATATCGACGACGATGGTGCGCTGCTGCGCGTCGAGGCCTGCGGCATCTGCGGCAGCGACGTCGAGCAGTACACCGGCGTCCTGCCGGTGCGCTGGCCGCTGATTCCGGGGCACGAACCGCTCGGCATCATCGAACGCATCGGCGACCGCGCGGCCGAACGATGGGGCGTCGACGTCGGCGACCGCGTCGCGGTGGAAGTGCTCATCCCTTGCGGTTACTGCCGCGCCTGCATCGGCGGGAACTACCAATTGTGCCGCGGTCGTGGTTCCGGCCTGTTCGGCTACTCCTACATTCCGCTCTCGCATGCGCCGGGCCTGTGGGGCGCCTACGCCGACTTCATGTATCTCGACCCGCACTCGCTCGTGCACAAGGTACGCAAGGATCTCCCGCCTGGACTCGCGGTGATGTTCAATCCGCTCGGCGCCGGCTTCCGTTGGGCGGTCGACATCCCCGACACGGGCCCGGGTGATATCGTGCTCATTCTCGGTCCTGGCCAACGCGGCCTCGCGAGTGCCATCGCCGCACGCGCCGCGGGCGCCGACATGATCATCGTCACCGGCCTCGACCGCGATGCTAGCAAACTGGCTTTGGCGCTCGAACTCGGGGCCGACCACGTCATCAACATCGAAGCCGACGACGCTCGCAAAGCCGTGCGCGACCTGACCAATGGCCACGGCGCCGACGTCATCGTCGAGGTCTCGGCGTACGCAGCGGAGCCGATCGCCGAATCGCTCTACTACGCGGCCATGGGTGCGCGCATCGTGCTCGCCGGCGTCAAGGGATTCAAACCGGTCCCGGATTTCATCAGCGACTTGGTCGTCGCCAAGGAGATCAAAATCACCGGCGCCTTGGGGGTGACGAGCAAGTCGTATCAGGCGGCCATTCGTTTGATCGAATCCGGCCGCATGCCCCTGCTTGGCAAGATGCACACGCACGAGTTCCCACTCGAGCAAGCTGAGCACGCGATTCAGATGCTCGCCGGCGACCTCCCGGGTGAGTCGAGCATTCACTCGTGCCTCTTACCTTCGAAAGGCGGTTGATATGACAAACGTAACCGAGATCGCACCCGACACCTTTCGCCTCACCAGCTTCGTGCCGGAGTACAATCTGCAGTTCAGTCAGTTTCTGGTGCGCGATGACGAGCCGTTGCTGTACCACACCGGCATGAAGGCGATGTTCCCGGCGGTGCGCGAAGGCGTCGCGTCGCTGATCGATCCGAAGCGGGTGCGGTGGAGCGGCTTCAGCCACTTCGAGGCCGACGAGTGCGGCAGCCTCAATGAATGGCTGGCGCTCGCGCCGCAGGCCGAAGCGCTGTGCACCACCGTCGGCGCGCTCACAAGTCTCAATGATTTCGCCGCTCGTCCGGCGCGTATGATGCAGCACGGCGAGAGCTTTTCGACCGGCCGGCACCGCTTCCGCTTCCTTCAAACGCCGCATCTCCCGCACAGTTGGGAGGCGTCGCTGCTGTTCGACGAGTCCACCCGCACGCTGTTCTGCTCCGATCTCTTGTCGCACGGCGGCGAGGTGGAGCCGATCACCGAGACCGACGTGCTCGCGCGACACCGCGCGGGCTTGATCCAAGACGCGAATGGACCGTTCGCACACGCCTACCCGTTCACGCCGCATACCGAGCGCATCGTGAACGAGTTGGCGGATCTGCAGCCGCGCGTGCTCGCGACCATGCACGGCTCGGTGTTCGTCGGCGACGGTGCCCGCGTCCTGCGAGACCTGGCCGCCACCCTGCGCGAACTACTCGGCGGCAACGCCTGATCCCCGACCGTGATCCGATGGATTGGCGCACCGCCTTCGCCGACAAGCTCACCGCCGCCGACGCCGCCGCGCGCCGCGTCAAAAGCGGCGATCTCGTGCGGTTCCCGATGGGCCCGGTGCCGGTGACGTTGATGAACGCGCTCGCCGAGCGCCGCGGCGAGTTGCAAGGCGTGCGCGTGATCCAAGGGGCGACGCGGCATCCGCATCCGTGGGCGAAGAGCGATCCGGCGTGGGACGGTCACATCGACTTCGTCAGCGACTTCATCTCCGTGCTGGTGCGACCGTCGATCGAGTCGCGTCACGGTGACTTTGCCGTCACCGACTACGGCATCGGCTCGAAGGTGCTCGAAGGCGGCCGCCACGACGGCTTCTCGGCAGACGTCTTCATGACCCCGGTGTCGGAACCCGACGCCCGCGGCTTCGTCAACTTCGGCTACAGCGTCTGGCAATCGAAGGCACTGCTGCGCACCGCAAAGCTGAGCATCGCTGAGGTGGGCGGCCGCGGTCTGCCGACCCGGGGCGACAACTTCGTACACCTGTCGGAGTTCGATCTGCTGGTCGAGCGACGTGATCGCCCGGATATGATCCGGTTGCCTGAGCTTACGGCGGAGCGACAGGAGATCACCGAGGTCGTCGGCGCGTATGTGTCGACCTTGGTCAATGACCGCGACACGATCCAAATCGGCACGGGGACGCTGTCGTCATGCATGGGCAGTTATCTGACCGAGAAGCATGACCTCGGAATCGATTCGGAGATCCTGGTCGCCTCGGCGGTCGAGCTGGTCAAAGCCGGCGCCGCCACCGGCCGCTACAAGACATATCATCCCGGCGTGGCCACAGCGTCCTTCGTCGTCCCCGGCGCGGACATGAGCTTCTGCGCCGACAATTCGGGCATCGCGATCAAGGAAATCGAGTGGGTCAACAATCTCCCGCGCATCTCATCGATCCGCAATCTCGTCGCGATCAATCAAGCGTCGATGATCGATCTCACCGGGCAAGTCGCCTCCGAATCGATCGGGCCGCAGATGTACACTGGTCCCGGCGGCCAGTTGGTCTGGACGATGGGGGCGCTCTACTCCGCCGGCGGTCGCGCGATTCACGTACTGCCGTCGACCACGCGTGGCGGCAGCATCTCGCGCATCGTGCCGCAGTTGCCTCCGGGCACGATCGTCACCGTGCCGCGCACCTTCGTCGACTTCGTCGTCACCGAGTACGGCATCATCAATCTGCAGGGACGCACGCAGCGCGAGCGCGCCCTCGCCCTCATCGAGCTGGCACATCCCGATTTCCGCGACTGGCTGCACGGCGAAGCCCGCCGGCTGTTCTGGCCGTAGGGGGACACGCCTGGCAGCTCAGCACACATCAATCTCCAGACGTCAGCGCCGCACGGAAAGGCACCGGTCCCTGATTTCAAGCCCGCGGCGCCAGTCGGAATCTCTTCCGGGTGCGATTTCGCGCCGCGGCAGCAGTGGGAAGTGTTTCCGGGTGCGATTTCGGGCCAGCGAACACGGTCGGAAACGTTTCCGTGCGCGCTTTCGAGACGCCGGAGTGGTCGGAATCGACTCTGCACGCGATTTCGGGACGCCTGCGCACATCATTTCCAACGCGCCGATATCAGGCTGCCAACCACGTCCTCAACCGCCGCGGACACGGCGTACACAGTCCCGCCGATCATCTACGCGGGTGCGGTTCCGGCATACTAGTCCGCGAGGGGGGAGACGCCTAGCAACCCTACGAGGGGCGCGCCGATCCGGAGTGAAACATGCGATGCTGCGGAGCAATCGCCGAAGACCGACCAGTACATCCGAGGGATGCTATGCTGACGACAATTCGCGTG
>Ga0335069_10004003_pt1 | contig 22010 bp, 18 predicted proteins | sample Lox_Sample_11_FD_206714 | JGI IMG/M metagenome (GOLD analysis project Ga0335069, IMG submission 206714) | Soil microbial communities from Loxahatchee National Wildlife Refuge, Florida, United States - Lox_Sample_1.1 | ecosystem: Environmental > Terrestrial > Soil > Wetlands | place: USA...
AAGACGAATCCCCCAGGGGAGAGGCGCGAAACAATACCAACCGCCACCCCAACGCCGAAGTATCGCTTGACAACGCCGATGCCGTTATAGACGCGCTACCCGCTTCCTGCGTGGCTCCGCGAGAACGCACACCGCCCAGAGTCGCATACATCCCGACCAAACCCGTCGGGGCGTATGCGCCACCCGCCGGTAACTCCCCGTCTGTTGCCATTGTCTGCCTTGCTATTTGAAGCGTATAATCCCGGCCGTGATAAGCATGGAAGTTTCCAACCTCATCCCTCAGAGAGCATTCCAGAGTTTGACGCCGTTAAGGGCAGGAGGCCAAGGTGAGCTTACTCGACAGGTTGTTCGAGACACCTGAATCCCGCGGGATGAAACGTCTGCTCGATAATGCTCAGGCACAGGTCGAGGCAACCTATGGCCCGTTGATGAAGTTGGCAATGTCAACGGTTGTTGCTGCGCAAAGTACGCAAGATAACCTCGCCAAGGTCTTCCACTTCAGCGTGACGGATCGACCATCAGAGCCGCAGATGCTTACCCTCTACGAGTTGCTCTATTTTTTCGCACACCTTACCCTCAGGACCGCCGTGGGAAAAGGGTTCTCCGCTGGGCAAGTCAAGAAGTTACAGGGTTATCTTGGCCCACTACTGGCCTCGACCGCAGTGGACTCTTTCTGTTTGCACTGGCCGGAGGACATCAAGGCAAAGATCAGAGGCGAGTTCTATGAAAAGCTCAACGACGCCGAAGCAGAATACGCGGAGTGTCACGGATTGATTTCGTCTGACGACCCACTCGATAGGAATACGCTGATTGGGAGACTGGCGACTAATTGCGCGCAGCTATGGGAACGGTCGGACAGGTTCGCCACCATGGCCATCGCCTACGCAGCTATCCAAAGCTTCAAGGCCATGGAGCTTGAGAAGCTCGTCGATGGGGTCGCTGCTGTAATCGACTCGGTGGACAGTGAACTGTTGGAGAGATATTGGGAGCAGAAAACAGCGTAACGCCAGACTCGGTTGTCACCGCCCTCTATTGAACCGGCGGCGGCCTTTAATGGAGAGGTCTATGTATCCCCGCGCTGACAAAGAAGATGATCTGGACACAATCCGGTACGAGATCAACATGTTGGATTATTCTTACGTTCGATACATCGAACTGGAACGGAAGCCGGGAATAGAGCGAGGCGACGTTAATGCATTTTTGGAGTGCTTTCTCTTGCATTACCGAAATTTGATTGAGTTCTTTAGCAGCAAAAAACCTCGCGAGGATGGTACTGACCTCCGAATCGGTAAGCCCCTGATCGGGATGGCGACGCGCGTACCGCTTGAAATGACGAAGAAGCTCACAAGGGATGAGTTGTGCAAAGAACACTGGAAGAACCTGTCGGTCTTCTTGGACCACTGCACCATATACAGAGCCCGAGATCCCAAGACCTGGAATGTCGGGGCGATGTATCAGCAACTGAATTCCACACTAGCGGATTTTGAGAAAATTACGAAGATGGAACGAGAAAGGCCAGGCGGCGTTCGAGAAGACCCTTTCCCCCTCACATCGGGTGGGACTGGCGGACACACAATGACAATCAAGTAGGCGCTTCTTGACGGCGGGCTGGCGCAGGGCAAAGCCCTGCGATTCACAGTTGCCGCTGTGTATCCGCGGGTGGCGCATGCATCCCGACGGGTTTGGTCGGGATGCATGCGCCACCCGCGGGGATGACCGCCTAAGAAGAGACGCGGGCCACAGAACCGCAGGTCCGCGCCACTTTCTCTCAATACTTCGTCACTTCCAGAAGCAGATGCTGTTGAAAGGAAGTTGCAAGTTTGGGGTTCTGAGCGTCGATTGTGCCCAGGTCGCTCCCGTGCTCATAGTCGTAAATGCGATACTTGCCGGGGGCGAGGCCGCGCAGCTCCACGTCGCCTTTCCAAGTCTTGGCGGGATCAGGCGAGAAGAACGCGTAGTACATCCTGCCGTCCTTGCTGATCGCGTAACCCTCGGGGCTGTCGTATCCATAAACATACAAATTCAAGAACGTCCCTTTGGAGAGCATCTGGGAGTTGTAGATATCGATCCATTTCTTCCAGAAGGTTTCTTTGGCGGGATCGAGGTAGACGTTCCGGAACTTGGGACCGTAATCCGGCCAGGTAAACTTCGTGCCCACGACGCCGCCGGTGCCGATGGTGGAAGCGAAGTCCTTTCCTACCTCGCGGTACCCGCCGTGGTCGCGCGGCATGTCGGAAAGCTCCACGTGATCCCCATAGACTGCGGCCTCGGGCCCCAGCAGCGCCTTGTACATCTTGATGCGGCGGCGCACCTGCACGGCGCCGACGGGATCGGCCGTGACGGCTTGGTCCATGTAAGGCAGCCAAGCCACGCTCGGAGTCGTCCCGCAAGGGCAGCTCTGCGTCACGCTTTCCGGTTTCAGTGCGCGAGTAGTCTCAAAGATGACCTTGTAGACGTCTGCCATCGCATTGATGGAATCCGTGGGCGATTGGTGATGGTGCTTGGGGTTGTAGCAAGCGGGCACGGTGTAGATGTTGTCGAGCTTGTGGCCGTCGAAGCCCCAATCGCGGATGAACTTCTCGGTCAACTGCTTATAGTATTGTTGGACCTCCGGCACCGCCGGGCACAGCGCGGCGAGGCTGCGGACCATGTGCGCGTGCTGGCCGTTCTTATCGAGGATCAGCCAGTCCGGGTGCTCCTGGACCACTTTGGCGACGGAGTACTTGTGTCCTTCGTATCCGCGCTGCCCGTCCTCGACGCCAATCGGCAGCCACCAGATCTGTACCAGAATTCCCTGCTTGTGGAACTCATCCACCATTTTCTTGATCGTGTCGCCGGGGAAAGTGTCCGTGCGGGGTTCCCAATCGCCGTACGTATTGAACCAGCGATCGTCGAGTGTGGCCCACTTGATGTTGAACTCCTTGAGTTTCGGAATCGTGCCGAGCATCTGGGCCGAGGTCACGTCAGCCTCGTAGCCCCAACCGCACCAACTGATGTTGTAGTCCTCCTGGTTGGGCTTGGGCAGCGTCCAGCCTTCGTGTTGGAGCACGCGCGAATAGGCGCTTAGCGGTTCATAGAAGTCGCCCGAGTAGACCGCGACAAAGCTGCGCGGCGTCGAGAAAGTGTCCCCGGGCTTGAGCGTCGCGGCGTCCAGCGACAGCCCCGCATTCACGCGAAAGTCCTTGTCGACGTTCACGGGCATGGAAAGAACCAGAGGCAGCGGTTCCACGTGGCCGATAGCCTCGCCCACCGTGGAGGTCCAGAACGCCACCACCGGAATTCCTCCACCGATGCCGTTCGGATTGATCGCGCCCATCAGATTGGGCTGGTGAAACCTTTCGGAGATCTCCAGCACATCATCCTTGCCCCAGTCGTAACTCGAACCCTGGAACGACCAGAGCCGGTAGGGAGGAGCCTTGGGGTCGCCGAGGGAAGCATTGAGGCGGTGATGCTGCGCCACGACATGGTCCAGCTTGACGTCCGCAGAACCTGTGTTTCTGTAAGCGACGGTGGTGAAGGCGAGGTTAGGGAAATCATCATAGACTTCCACGACGAGGGTCTCTTCCACGGCCGGAGCACCTTTGCCCAAAGGCGATGCGGTAATTTCCACTCGCTTGCCACGCGACCCCACCTTGCCGCGCGCATCGGAGATTTTGGCGCTGGAGAAGTCGAACGAGAAATCGCAGGACTCCTTCCCGCCGCTCACCAGGCAGTCGCCGGCCGCCGCAGGGCCTGACCCCGGGTCATCCAGCGTCAACCGTTTGCCGTCTTTGAGCAGAAAGGCCTTAAGATAGCCGGAAGGCAGAACGTCAAACTCAGCTTGCGCTGTTGCCAGCACAATAGGGCCGCTAGGGTTGACTGTGACTTTGACAGCCGACGGCTGCTCGGGCTGCGCGGCCGGGGCCGTCTTCTTTTCCCGGCTACAACCTGCGCTGAGCAGGACCAGACCAATGCCGATAAACTGCCACACGCGGATTCGATTCACTCGCGGTTCTTGATAATTCACGGTCCACCCCCGAAATTTGCACCTTCAGCCTTTTTCCTCGTCCGATGATGAGCAGCAGGACGGGCAGCACCAGGCGGATTCAAGGCCGTTTATAGCGCTATAGTTAGCCCCGCATTCAGGCGCGCGTCAATCGAATTGTTGTAGCTCACCGCCGAGACGCAGAGGCGCGGAGAAAGACCTCTGGGCGGCTCCCTTGGGCGCGACAGGGGTTTCGCATCTGAACTGCAGCGCGTCCCGCCCGCTGTGGCGGGAGCGGCTCTGACTTTTGTGCCGCACGCCCCAGCGGGGGCCGGAGAAACCAGTTGCGTGTGTTTCAGAATGAGAGCAAAATGAGGCTTGGAATGGGATTTTCGGCCAGCATATTCGGCCAGGGGGGGTATGTGCCTATTCGAACGTCGCCCGCCAATCCTCCCCCACTGTCAGTGAGCAGCAGCGCCGGGGCCAGCCGAGGCGGTGCTTGTTCAACAGTGTACAGAACCTCAACCAGCTAGTCCTCGTCCTCAGCCCTGATTTGGAGAAGATTCCTTGGAGCCTTGTTCCCAGCTCTTTCCGACTTTCCCACTTGAGGTCGATAAGTTCCACGACCACTGCGGTGTCTTTGCGGTCTACGGACACCCGGAAGCTGCCAAGCTCACTTACTTGGGACTCTATGCTTTGCAGCACCGTGGGCAGGAAAGTTGCGGGATAGCAGTCTCCGACGGTGAAACGCTGGTCTGCAAGAAGGGCATGGGGCATGTTGACGAGGTCTTCCCGCGCGACGTGATCCAGACCTTGCCGGGGCGGCACGCCATCGGCCATACGCGCTACTCGACGGCTGGCGACACGGACCTGAGAAATGCTCAGCCTTTGAAAGTGAGCTGTCACCGTGGCCAGGTAGCGTTGGCGCACAACGGCAATCTGGTGAATGCCAGCACCATCCGCAGAGACCTCGAGAGCCGCGGCGACATTTTCCAGACGACCAGCGACACTGAAGTCATCCTGCATTTTCTCGCGCGTTCCCGGCAGTCAGGCACCCCGGAGGCCGTGGCGGAAGCGCTGGACAAAGTCGTGGGAGCTTACTCCCTGGTGATGCTCTTCAAGGATGCCGTTTACGGCATCCGCGACCCGCGAGGCTTTCGTCCACTGAGTTTAGGACAGCTTGATGGTGCTTACGTCCTAGCATCGGAGACCTGTGCGTTTGACCTGATCAACGCGCGCTTTATTCGCGACGTGGAGCCGGGCGAGATGGTCATTCTCGATAGCCGCGGCATCACGTCTCTGCGCTTTGCGCCGCCTGCCCCCCCCGCCCAGTGCATCTTCGAGCACGTGTACTTCTCACGGCCGGACAGCATCGTTTTCGGCCGTTCAGTTCAGGAAAGCCGCGAAATGCTGGGCCGGTACTTGGCGCGCGAACACCCGGTAGACGCCGATGTCGTGGTTCCCGTTCCGGACTCGGGCGTGCCGGCGGCCACCGGGTTCTCTGAGGAATCCGGCATACCACTCAAGATTGCTCTCATTCGCAATCATTACGTGGGCCGCACGTTTATTGAGCCCAGCCAGGCGATTCGCGACTTTGGCGTCAAGCTCAAGCTCAACCCCGTACGGAGCCTTCTGGAGGGTAAGCGCGTCGTGTTGGTGGACGACTCGCTTGTACGTGGAACAACCAGCCGCAAGATTGTGCGCATCGTACGAGAGGCAGGGGCCCGTGAGGTGCACGTGCGGATCAGTTGTCCGCCCACGGTGTCGCCTTGCTTCTACGGCATTGATACGCCGACTAAGAAGGAACTGATCGCATCCACTCATTCGGTGGAGGAGATTCGCGAGTACTTGGCCGCCGATAGCCTGGGTTACGTATCGGTCGAGAACCTGCGGCACGCGGTCGGCGACACCGAAGGCCGCTTCTGCATGGCGTGTTACACGGGGAATTATCCCACCGCCATCCAGGAACCGCTCATCGCCTTGCGCAATCGAGATTGAATTCCATGGAAACCTCCGAGCCAAATCTGCCTGAAACGCCCGTGACGGAACCCGCTCCTGAAACTAAGGTTGAGAAACCGGAACGGAAAGAGACCATCTGGGACACGCTCCGCTCCCTGCTGGTGGTTCTGGTCGGCGTTTTCTGCATTCGGACATTCGTGGCGGAGGCCACCGTCATTCCCACCGGCTCTATGGAGCAGACGATCCTGATCGGGGACCACGTCTTCCTGAACAAGCTGCTCTACGGGCCGCGCCTTCCCTATACGTCGCTGCGCATCCCTCCGTTTCGCGAGGTCCATCGCCAGGAAATCGTGGCGTTCCGCTACCCGCTCAATCCCTCCGTCATGTTCGTCAAACGTGTCATCGGTGTGGGCGGCGACGTCGTCAAGATTCAGAGCAAGAAGGTCTTCGTGAATGGACGGCCCCTTGCCGAGCCTTACACGCAGTACCAGTTTTCCGCGATCCTGCCTTTGCGCGACGACTTCCCTCCGACTCCGAGTTTGCTCGAGACCCTGCCGGCGGCCTGGGGGCTCGATCCTGCCTGGACGCACGCCATGCCCGCCTTCATTCGCAATGACGGGCTGCACGTCCCGCCCGGCTACCTGTTCGTCATGGGCGATAACCGGGACAACTCCCTCGACAGCCGCTTCTGGGGCTTCGTGCCGCTTGAGAATGTTGTGGGCGAGCCGCTTTTCATCTACTGGTCCTACGACGCGCCGACTCGGGATTGGACCGCTGAGAACCTGGCGGCCCGCTTGAAATTCGACACCTCCATCATCTGGAACTTCATCCAGCGCACGCGCTGGTCAAGAACCGGCCGGACGTTTTAGCGGCATAAGATAGTGTCCCAATTTCAGACGTAGCGCCGGGCTTCAGCCCGGCAAGTGCCGCCCTAAAGGGCGGCGCTACGGTAAGTGCAATTTCCCAACGCACACTGCCGGCATAAAACTCCGAGGCCGCAGGATGGCCGCGTGTGTTATGATTTCTCTCCGTTAATCGCAACCTACTATGCGCTATCGAGACGCTGGCGTCGACATCGACGCTGCAAGCCAAGCCAAAAAACGCATCAAGCAGCTAGCCCGCAGCACTTTCAACAAGCACGTCCTGCGGGAGGTTGGCGCCTTCGGCGGGTTCTTCTCTCTGGAAGGGTTGCCGCGCGACGCGGTGCTCGTGTCCAGTGTGGACGGCGTGGGCACGAAGCTCAAGATCGCCTTTGCCATGAATCGACACAATACGGTGGGGGCCGACCTCGTCAACCATTGTGTCAACGACATCGCCGTGCACGGCGCCCAGCCGCTCTATTTCCTGGATTACCTGGCCAGCGGCAAGATGCACCCGCAGGTGGTTACAGAGATTGTGGGCGGACTTGCTCGTGCCTGCCGGAAAGTGGGCTGCGCGCTGGTCGGCGGCGAAACGGCAGAAATGCCGGGCTTTTATCCCTCGGATGAATATGATCTGGCAGGCTGCATCGTGGGCTGGGTCAGGCGCAAACGGATCATTGACGGCAGCGGCATTCGCCCCGGCGACGTGATTTTGGGATTGCCGTCGGCCGGGTTGCACACCAACGGCTATTCGCTGGCGCGCAAGGTGCTGCTTGAGCAAGAAGGGCTGTCCTTAACGCGGCGCCTCCCGGAACTCGGCCGCACGTTGGGCGACGAGTTGCTCGCGCCACATCGCTGTTATTGGCCGGCCGTCCAACCCCTTCTCGCCAGAGGCTGGCTCAAAGGACTGGTACACATCACGGGCGGCGGAATCACCGACAATACCCCGCGAATTCTTCCGGTTGGCACGCAAGCCGAAGTGCGTCTGGGCAGCTGGCCGGTGCTCCCGGTTTTCGACCTGATTGCCAAGCTAGGCCGCGTCCCCGGTGACGACATGCTGCGCACCTTTAACATGGGCTTGGGACTTCTGCTGATTGTCTCAGCACGTGACCGCCAGAAGGTTGTCGATGCCCTCAAGAAGCGCCGCGAGAAGTTCTGGGAGGTTGGCCGAATCGTCCGAGGCCAACCAAGCGTGAAGTACGTAACTGCCGGGGCGAGTGCCTAGTGGCTGGCAACTGGCCGGGTTTCTATTGTGCGATGCTCAGGAAGAGGTTTTCCTAACCACTAGCCACCAGCCACTAACCACTGTCATGAAAAGACTCGGCATCCTTCTTTCCGGCCGCGGCTCGAACTTTGAGGCGATCGCGCGTAACGTGCACGAGGGCAAAATTCCCGCTGAGATCGCCGTGGTCATCAGCAACAAGGAAGGCGCGGCCGGATTGGCGAGCGCGCGAGAGATGGGCTTGACCACGCGCCTCATCCCTTCCCAAGGCAAAGAGCGTGAAGCGTTCGACCGCGAGGTCGTGGCCGTACTGAATGACTTCAAGGTTGATCTTGTTTGCCTCGCCGGTTTCATGCGCATTCTGAGCCCTTATTTCATCCGCCAGTTTCCCCGGCGAATCTTGAATATCCATCCCGCCCTTCTTCCTTCCTTCCCAGGCGAGGACGCCCAGAAGCAGGCGCTCGAGCACGGCGTGAAGTTCTCAGGTTGCACGGTCCACCTGGTTGACGAAGGTGTGGACACAGGCCCCATCATCTGCCAGGCGGTTGTGCCCGTGCTCGATGCCGATACGCCCGAAGCCCTTTCGGCGCGCATCCTCAAAGAAGAGCATCGCATCTATTCCGAAGCAATTTGCCTGCTGCTCGAGGACCGCGTCCGCATCGAAGGCCGGCGGGTGGTGCAGAGGGATTGATTCCGATAGCTTTGGCACCGAACCCGCCCCCCGGCCCACCATGCGCCATTACCTTTTGCTGAAACGACGTGATACACTTGAGTGTGTATTAAGAGGTTTTCGTTATGGTCAGAGTGAACATCACATTCGACCGCGAGACATTGCGTTTGGCCGACGGCGCGGCTCGCCGAAGGAAAACGTCCCGGAGTGATTTCATTCGCAGTGCCGTTCGAACTGTGGCGACGGGAGAGGACTCCGCAGCGCAAGAGCAGGAGCTCCGTGAACGTCGTCGCAGGGCTTTCGCGACCATCCGAAAAACAGCTAAAGAGATAGGGCACTGGCCTGCGGCGAAGATCGTGCACGACTGGCGCTACCGCCTCGTAAAGGAAGGGCGATGAGTGCCCCTTCGGCCTTCGTGGTGGACACGTCGGTGGTGGTTAAATGGTTTGTCGACGAAGGCGGCACAGCGCAGGCCAAGGCAATCCAGTTGTTTGAGGCATTTGAGGCGGGACGATGCGCACTGAAGGCGCCTCAGTTACTCATGTTCGAACTGGCTAACGCTTTAATGTATTCGCATAAGCTTTCCAGTGCGAAAATAGTAGATTTGCTGGCCTCGTTCCAGGATCTCAAGATAGAAATTGAACCCTTAAGTCTGCCGACCCTTGCCAAGGCGGTGGAAATCGCGTGCACTTGTGGCGCGACGATCTATGACGCCTATTTCCTGGCGCTGGCACTTGAGACGGATAGCACGCTCGTTACCGCTGATGAGGTCTTTCTGCGCAAGGCCCGCCATTGGCCAAGGATCGTCGCTCTTCGTTTTCTCCAACTTCCCGGGCTAACCCGATGACCATTGACGAACAACTTGCTTATCTTACTAAGGGCGCGGAAGAGACAATCCGCGTCGAAGAGCTGAAGGCGAAGCTCGAACGGGCCGCGCAGACCGGCAAGCCCCTCTGCGTCAAGGCCGGCTTTGACCCCACGGCGCCGGACATTCACCTGGGCCACACGGTGCTGATCCGCAAGCTGAAGCACTTCCAGGACCTCGGCCACACCGTGGTCTTCTTGATCGGAGACTTCACCGGGATGATCGGCGACCCCACGGGCCGCAACGTGACCCGCCCGCCGCTGACGACTGAGGAAGTTGCCGCCAACGCCGAAACCTACAAGAAGCAGGTCTTCAAGATTCTCGACCCGCACAAGACCGTAGTCGACTTCAACAACCGGTGGCTAGGGAAGCTCTCGAGCCGCGAGTGGATAACTCTGTGCTCGAAATACACCGTGGCGCGCATGCTCGAGCGGGACGACTTCACGAAACGCATGGCGGAGCAGCGGCCTATCTCGATGCACGAACTCTTGTACCCGCTCTCGCAAGCCTACGACTCCGTGGCGCTCGAGGCTGACGTCGAACTTGGCGGGACCGACCAGAAATTCAACCTGCTGGTCGGCCGCGCCATCCAGCCGGAGTATGGACAGGAACCGCAAGTGATCATGACCACGCCCATTCTCGAAGGCCTCGACGGTGTGCAGAAGATGTCGAAGTCGCTCGGGAATTATGTGGGGATCGATGAGGCGCCCGCCGCGATGTTCGGAAAGCTGATGTCGATTTCGGACGAGCTGATGTGGAAATACTACCTGCTGCTCACCGATATGACGGCCGCCGAAATTGAGGAACTCAAGAAGTCAGTAGCTTCAGGCAAAGAACATCCTCTGGCCGTAAAGAAGCGTCTCGCGCGGCGCATCATCACGGACTTCCATGATGCTGAAGCCGCCGAGCAGGCGCAAAAAGGCTTTGAGGAGCAGTTCCAAAAGAAGTCCGTCCCCGAGGACATTGAAAGTCACGATGCCTATTCTCTTGGCCAGCCGAGGGAGCTTTTCCGCTTCCTTGTCGATCTGAAGGAATTTGCGTCCAACTCGGAAGCGCAGCGCAAGATAAAAGCAGGTGCGATCCACGTCGACGCCGGGCATCCCGGTCCGGTGAACTGGGTTCGCCTTAGCAACCCTACAGCCAAGCTACGGCTCGAACCCGGGCAGGGCGGAGCCGTCACGCTGTGGGTTGGGGACGTGCACCTCCCAACTCAAATCGCCACCTTCAAAGCCGGAAGGAAGATCTTCCGAGTCTCCTTTGTCGCGCAGTAGGAAACTGGCTGCAATCCGCGTAGCTGTTTGCCTGGCCCTCCTCCGGCGCCGCCAGGCAGCTCACACTTCAACCCGCCGATAACGGCCCGGCCGCCGGGGAGGCAGAGGCAAGCGGCCCCTGGCCTGCCGGCGCGTAGGGGCGCACGGCCGTGCGCCCTGGGGCGAATGCCATTCGTCCCCACAGCCGGGACCGGTGTCGGCCGCCTTTGTGGCGCGGTCATGCGGTTCAGTGTCCGCGGTTTTGAGGTTGCGGGCGCCCGCGAGGGCCCGTCGACCATGGCGGCTCGGCTGGCGCACGGCGCAGCCGTGCGTTTGGGTCGTCGCGCTCGTTGCGTCGGGTCAGTGAATCGCAGGGCTTCGCCCTGCGCCAGCCTCAAGCTTTTGGACGACCTGGAAGGGGTCGAATTCAACTCCTGCGCCCGGATCATTCATGACACACTGGGGCGAGGGAGGACGCGAAACGGTTTCACACAGAGGCCACAGAGGCAGGGCACAGAGAACACGGAGACGTTTTCGAGACTCCTTCTGTGCACTCTGTGCCCCGAGGCTGCGGTGACTCAAATGCTGACCGGCTCCGTGTCCTCTGTGTGAAACCGCTTTCCACTTTCCACCCGCCTAAGCGCCTCTGCAGCGCGCGGGTCCGGGTTCAAAACCCGGAGGCAACGCGGAATTCCCAAGCGAGGGACAGGACGCTTACCGCTCGTGCCTTTAGGGTACACATTATTAGTCTTGACATATTTACCATAATGATATACGCTGGGCGAGTTTTCCCGGGATGCGGCGGGCGGGACGCTCAGGCCACGCCGCTGCGACCCTACGATGTTTATGAAACGCGGGCACTTACGACCATTTCGGGCAAGATTACTGAAAGTTAAGCTGTTGAAGGCAAATGGGATAGCTTTCAGCGACCCTCGTGGCCGCGAAAAAAACATTCGGTAAGTCCTACGATGTTGATGAAAAGAAGCGACTTAAAAAGCGACATGTTGGCAATAGCTACGATGTTGATGAAAAATAAGCAACTTACGCGCCGTACCCTACGATGTTGCTGAAAACAATGCTAGTTACCGATGTTTCCCGATTCACTGCCGGGGCGGGTGGCTCGCTATCCCGGCAGGCAGCGTGGGTATTTCCGCATCGGCTCCAACGCCTCGTTCGCACCGCTTGGACGGATCACGTTGGGGGCAAGCGGCGTCTGGCCTGCCGGCGTGTAGGGGCGAGCGGCGCTCGCCCTGGGCCGAATGCCATTCGCCCCTGCACCGTGCGGGGGAACGGAGTTGAGCCGCCGGGGCCCGCCGCCCGCCGCCCCTGCGATCTTCGTCCGCTGCTACCGGCGGATTGCGGTCACATTGCGCGGCCCGGCCCGTTTCACATATAATGTCCTTGGGCTCTCCTGAGTCTGGTCTGGTGTTATGTCTGCGTCTATTGTTCAGAAACTGCAAGAAGAAATCCAGGCACTCGAGCATGAACTTAACCACGAACTCCCGCTGGAGCTGAAGCGGGCCCGTGCGTTGGGTGACCTGAGCGAGAATGCCGAATTCCACATGGCCAAGCAGCGCCAGGATTATGTCGGGGCGCGTTTGGCACAGCTCAAACAGCGGCTAGCGGATCTTTCCCTGGTTAACCTGGCGAATATTCCCAAGGACCGCATCGCCTTTGGCTCGAAAGTCGTCCTTTACGACGTCGACCGCGACACCCAAATTGAGTATCGGCTGGTGACAAGCGAAGAGGCCGACGTGAGCAAGGGGATGATTTCCACGACTTCCCCCATTGGCCGTGGCCTGATGGGCAAGAAGGCCGGTGACGCGGTGACGGTTCGCACTCCCAACGGTTCTCGCGAGTTCGAAATCCGCGCCGTGCAGACCATTCACGATCAAGGGCAGGACGTTTCGGCGGGCTAGTGAACGCCGGCAGAATCTGACGTTGTGTGAGGCTTCCGGGGCTGGTTTGGCTTTGCCCGAAACGCCGCGGAACTTGAAGCTCGGAACTTCTGATGATAACGCGTAAGATTGGTGACACACTTCAGCACGTTCTTGACGCCATTGTGCGTGCCTTTGTCGCCACCGGCATCAATCCCAATTTCCTGACCTTCATCGGTTTCATCATCAATTGCCTGGCGGCTTATCTGTTTGCCTACGGCTATTTCCGCTGGGCCGGCGCCACGATCTTCCTGGCTGGGATCTTTGATATGACCGATGGCCGCGTGGCCCGGCTCGCGAATCGTGTTACTCCCTTCGGCGGCTTCTACGACTCGGTCATGGACCGCTACTCGGACCTCTGCCTTCTGATCGGGCTGCTCACCTACTACGGCCGGATCAACCGCTACTTCTATGTGTCGCTGGTGGCCGTCGCCATGATCGGCTCCGTGATGGTCAGTTACACACGCGCCCGCGCCGAAAACCTCATCCCAACCTGCAAGGTGGGCTTCCTCGAGCGGCCCGAGCGTGTGGTCCTGATCATCATCGGCGCGCTCTTTGATCGCATGGCGCCGGTCCTGTGGCTGATCGCCGTGCTCTCGAATATCACGGTGATCCATCGCATCCTGTTCACTCGCCAGGAAGCGCGCAAACTGGCCGCGCAGCAGACGACTCCCTAGCCCGGATTTCTCGCCGCTTTTGGGAAGGGCGGGGCTTTAGCCCCGTCGTTAGGACGTTCCCGTGCGATTCCCCTGGTTCCGCGCCACGCGCAGCTTGCGATGGCAAGTTGCGCGTGGCGCGGAACACAAAAAGGGTAGAGGTCGCGATAGCGGCAGGGCTGAAGCCCTGCCCTTCCACTAACGTCCAAAAGTGGTGAGAAATCCAGGCTAGCCAGCCTCGCCTATCCCACGCTTTGATCAACTCCCATTCCCCCGTGTTCTCCGTAGCCGGCGACCGAGCGCGACGGCCAGCAAGATGTTACCGTGTCCCCGGTGTAAGGCTCGATGGTTACAGAGACGGCGGAGGATGCTGCTGGGGGCAGCCGGCCGGGACGTGGCCGCGCACCGCCCGGGCTATGGCAGGCTGGTTTCTGCAGTGGTGAGTTTGACAGGAACGGCTTTGCCGGCGGGCCCACGGCGGCGTGTGGTCGCCCGGAAAGCCAAGCGGATCGCGAAGAGCAGGAGCACGATGACGCCGTAGAAGACCGGCTTGCGAACGTCCGACTTCACAAGCCAATAGTAGTGGACGACGCCCGCAACGGCGGTGACGTAGACCAGTCGGTGCAGCGCCAGCCAGCGCTTGCCGCCCAGGCGGCGAATCCAACCGGCGGTGGAAGTCAGCGCCAGAGGAAGCATCAACGCAAATCCCGTAAAACCGGCGGTGATGAACGGCCGTTTGCGCACGTCGTGGAGCATCTCGGGCCAATCGAAGAACTTGTCCAGGCCGACCCACGTGCTGAAGTGCAGGAACCCGTAGAAGAACGCGAACAACCCCAGCATACGCCGGAAGCGAATCAAATCCGGCACACCCAGCAGTCGGCGCACCGGTGTCACCGCCAGCGTGAGCACGACGAACATCAACGTCCAATCGCCTGTTTGGTGGGTGATGTACTCAATGGGATTCGCGGTGAGTTGGTTGTGGAGCGCCCTCCAAGCCAATGCGCCGGCGGGAACGAGACACGCCAGAAACACCGGGAGCTTGGTCCATTTGTTGCGCAGAAGTCTGTTCAAGCGTTCGCTCCAATCACGATGAGAGTCCGCAAGGGAGTCTCGGCGACAACTCGCCGGCGTACACTGTAGCGGCGCTCTATGAGCGCCGAGTTCGTTGATTCTCAACGACGGCGGTCATAGACCGCCGCTACAATTTGCCGTTGCCACCGAGACTCCAAGCGGCCTTCGGAAGCTAGAAGTACTTTCTCAGATCCATGCCCGTGTAGAGCGCCGCGACCTGGTCGCCGTAGCCGTTGAACATCAGCGTGGGCCGCCGGAAGAACTCACCCAGGCGGCGTTCCTTCGCCTGGCTCCAGCGGGGATGATCGACGTTCGGGTTCACATTGGAATAGAAGCCGTACTCGTGGGCGTTGGTCAGGTTCCAGGTCGTCTCCGGCTGTTTCTCCACCAGCTTGATGTTGACCACGGACTTGATGCTCTTGAACCCGTATTTCCAGGGCACTACCAAACGCACAGGCGCGCCGTCCTGGTTCGGCAGAGTCTCGCCATACATGCCGAAGCAGAGCAGCGTGAGCGGGTGCAGCGCTTCATCCAGCCGCAGGCCCTCCACGTAAGGGAAGGAAATGCCGGCGTATCGCGCGACGGGCATCTGCCCCGCGTCATAGTAGCTCTCGAACGCCACGAACTTCGCCTGGGGTTTGGGAGCGACTTGCTTAAGGACGGCGTTCAGCGAGTAACCGATCCACGGCACCACAATCGACCAGCCTTCGACGCAACGGTGGCGGTAGATGCGTTCTTCAAGCGGTGCCAGGTGCAGCAGTTCGTCCAGCGAGAATGTTCGCGGCTTGTCAACAAGCCCGCTGACTTTGACGCTCCACGGCGAAGTACGAAAGTCCCTGGCTTTGACGGAGGGATCGCCTTTGTTTACGCCAAACTCGTAGAAGTTGTTGTAGTGAGTCACGGCGTCCACAGGGGTCACAGTCTCATTGGTGCTGAAAGGACTTTTCGCAGCCACACTGAGCTTAGTCCCCGCTATCACCGTACGCGCGGGCCAAGCGAGGTCCTTTGCCACCCAGCTTCCAATAGCCCCCGCCGTCACGCCCAAGGCGCCGACCAGAAACCTTCGGCGGTTCGTGTAGACCCACTTGGGAGTGACCTCTGAAGGGTGAATTTCAGTAGCCTTCTTGATGAGCATGTCTCACTCTCACCGGCCCGCGGAGACGGCTGTCAATTGCGCCCGACCCACCGGTCCACGGACCTTTTTCGTTTTTTGGCTCAGCCCTGTTCCTACAATTCTATTTGACGCTTATTATATCTGGGAGGATGCACTTTCGGAATTGTACTTCTGGTCATACCGCTCGTGTGATATCTTCCGCCCATTGACGCTATGTTCCTACTGAAGAAGTTGATTTCGCGCTTGCTCTTCCCTATGCCCCTTTCTCTCGAGCTTATCTTCGTGGGGCTCTATCTGCTCTGGTTCACCCGGCGGCAGCGTGCGGGCAAGGTGCTGGTCACGATCGGCGCCCTTCTCTTGACGGGGGCGAGTTACTTCTTTGTGGCCAATGGCCTGATCCGCCCGTTGGAACACCGTTACCCACCGTTCACGGTGGCCTCAGGCGCGGATGCTTCGCGTCCCGCCGTTCGCTTCATCGTCGTGCTGGGAGCTAGAGCCAACCGCGATCCGGCCGTTCCCATCTCCAGCCGCGTTTCGGGCGATTTGATGGTCCGCCTCGTGGAGGCCCTGCGCCTTCATCGCGAGTTTCCTGGCTCAACGCTGATTCTCTCCGGCTACAACGGCTCAGCGGAGGCCTTGACGGGCGTGGCGGAAGCTCTCGGTGTGAGCCCGCAGGAAATCATCCCAACGCCCGAGCCGCGCGACACGGAAGAAGAGGCGCGCCGCGTCGCCCAGATCGTCGACAGGTCACCTTTCATCCTGGTTACTTCGGCCACGCACATGCCGCGCGCCCTGGGTTTGTTTCGCAAGCTTGGCATGGACCCGCTGCCGGCGCCTACAGACTATCTCGCTCCGCGGACGCCTCTCGGCTTCGACGACGCGTTCCCAAGCCCCTTCAACTTGCACGAATCCGAAGGCGCCATTTACGAATACCTCGGGCTGGCTTGGGCAAAGCTACGTAGGAAAATCTGAGAGCCAATTGAGTTGTCATCCTGAACGTGGCGGAGGGCCCGGCAGTCTGACTGTGATGGCCCGCGAAGGAAATACTGCGATCCGTCTCCGCGTTCACGATGACAAAGGAACGGTCGTGGCTGCTTCGCAGCGGGGCTGGCCACGAGTCTCCATCAGGCACGCGTCTCAAGTACGGTAGGAAGCGTTGATGGTGATGTACTCCTGCGTGAGGTCGCAGGTCCAGAGGCGCGCACGAGCTTTGCCGGCGTGCAGGTTGACGCGGATCGTCACTTCCTTGCGATCCAGCTCGCTGTGCGCGGTAGCCTCGTCAAAGCCTGCGTCGAGCCCCTTGCGGCACAAGCAGAGGTCATTCACAAAAACGTCGGTGCGGTTGGGGTCGAAAGTGGCGCCGGAATAGCCTGCGGCGCAGAGGATGCGGCCCCAGTTGGGATCAGCCCCGGCGAGCGCAGTCTTGACCAAAGGAGAATTGGCGACGGCGCGCGCCACAAGGTTGGCATCCGAGGGCGTTCGGCCTCCCAGCACCTCCACAGTGACCAGCCGTGAGGCCCCTTCGCCGTCCCCCGCAATCATGCGGGCTAGCGTTTGGCAGGCAAGCGTCATTCCCTCCAGAAACCATGCCCGGCTGTCCGGCCGGGATTGCACAGCGACGCCGGAGAGGCCACTCGCCAGCACCACGGCCGTGTCGTTTGTGGAAGTGTCGCCATCCACCGTAACGCGGTTGAAGGAGTCCTCTACGGCGGTTTTCAGCGTGCGTTGCAATATCGGTGGGCGCACGGCCGCGTCGGTAGTGAGGAAGCAAAGCATTGTTGCCATGTGGGGCTGGATCATGCCCGCGCCTTTAGCGACCCCGGCGATGTGCACCGGCTTGCCGTTTACCTCCGAGCGAAACACGCAGGTCTTGGGATGTGTGTCCGTGGTCAGGATGGCCCGCGCGGCCAGCGGAGCGTTGGCACGCGACAGTTCTCTCTGAAGCGTGGGAAGCTGCTTCTTGATTAGTCCCCAGGGTAGCGGAGCTCCGATGACGCCCGTGGAAGCTACCAGGACCTGCGTGGGTTCTATTCTGAGCAGCCGCGCCGCCGCGCGCGCCGTCTCCTGGGCGGTACGCATTCCTCCCTGTCCCGTACAGGCGTTGGCGTTGCCGGAGTTTGCCACGATCGCACGGCAGCGTCCGCGGCTGGCGGCCAGATTTTGCCGCGACAGCACGACCGGCGCCGCCGCCACGCGATTACTAGTGAAGACCCCGGCCGCCGTGGTAACGGGCGCGTCGGAAAAGATCAGGGTCAAGTCCAGCGCGTGCGGCGTCTTCTTGATTCCCGCCGCCACGGCGCTGGCGCGAAAGCCTGCCGGCGTCGCCAGGCTGCCTTCCAGAAGTTCCCATTTGGGCATGATTCAACTCAGTTCCCGCTAACGTTTTCGCCGCGGGTGTTGCACTGGGGCCAATTCCAGCACCTCGGCGGGCGCGGGCGGCGGAGAAGCAGGCCCCGCCACCTTGATGGTACGCAGGCTTGCATCGCAGGCTTGCACGAAGAGGTCCTCGTCGGCGCGGCCGGGCGTGCAGTTGACCTCCACCAGACGGTCCGGTGAGATGACTCGCGCCGTCAGCAGCATGGCCCGGTCCTTGTATTGCCAGATCAGTACGGCATCACGATTGTCGAGACGTGTGTGCTCGAAGTGGAAGCGCGGCAGGTCCTCCGTCACACCCAGCGTCTCCCACTTGGCTAAGACCTGCTCAGTGAATGCCACACTCTGATCGGGATTGGGCTGCGACGTGATAGTGATGGAGGGACCGATGCTCCAAAACTTCGGCCGGATGATCCGCACGCCGCCCGCAAAAGACTCTACCTTGCCAAAGAACCCGGCCGCCACCTGCATTTCGATTCCCAAGGCGTCGTTCTTGTACGCGATGGGCTTCAGCGTCTCTGCTTTCACTGCCTCGATGTGGCGTGGGTACCATCGCACCAAAAGGTACTCGCCTCCCACGATCCCGCCGCCCACCAGGAGAATCCCCAGACCGACAATTAGCTGCGTAGGAACCTTTGTGCTCATCGCGGCAATCTTACTCCGTGTGGGCGTGAAGGCGCAATGCAGGTTTCCGTTTGGAATTCAGAAAGGCGCTCGTTCCGAGCGCCCCGCGGGACCTTTGACCCCAGCGAAGGTGATGGAAACCCCACTCTTGCCGTCGTCCCGCGCAGGCGGAGGCCAGTTTCGGCAACGGGATTCCCTCGGAAGTTCTGCTCTTAGTCACGACGACAAGGGGGCGCGGCGAAGCTGTTTCCCACTGAGGTCCATTTCCAGGAACAACGCACCGGCAATGGGATTGTGACGATAGGCGGCGATGGGGCGGAACCCTAGCGATTCGTAAAGGGAAATGGCCTGTTTCATCTCTGGCAGCGTGTCGAGCCGCATGCGCTGATATCCGGCGGCCCGGGCTTCGGAGATGATCGCGTCGGCCAGCGTCTTTCCCAACCCGTGGCCGCGAAAAGCCGGGCGAACGTAGAGCCTTTTCATCTCACAGGTCTCGTCATCGATCCTTCGCAGGGCCACGCATCCGGCCGCACACGCACCATCCGTCACCATCAGCAACCGGCCCGTGGGCGGCACATAATCGCCGGGGAGGCCCGCCAGTTCCTGCTGGAAGTTCTGAAAGCACAGGTCCACGCTCAGCGAAGCTGCGTATTCTTCAAACAGTTCGCGGACCTGCCCCATGCACTCGGCGCGATGTGCCTGTGTCAAAGTGACCATTTGGGATGATCCCGTGATGGGCACGCGGCATGGAACCGCCCACGCGGTTACCGAACTCCGATCAAAGGATGTGTCTTTTCGACCACTTTGCCGATGTCGTGTGTGATCACTCCCCGGGCGCGGAGCGCATCGACGAGCGGCGCCGAGTCCTTCTCCGCCACAGAAAGCAACAAGCCCCCGGAGGTCTGGGGATCGAAAAGCAGGTTCCGGATTTCCTCCGGCACTGCGTCTTCGAACTCAACACAATCGCCAACGAACTCGGCGTTGCGGTGCAAACCGCCGGGAAGGAACCCCTGGCGCGTATAGGCGAGGGCCTCCGGCAGGAATTCCGCCTGCGAGGAATCGATCAGGAAACTCACTTTGCTGCCTGCTGCCATCTCTCGCGCGTGGCCGAGGAGGCCGAAGCCCGTGATGTCGGTTGCAGCATGCACGTCAAACTGCAAGGCTACTTCGCTGGCGGCGCGGTTCAGAGTGCTCATGGATTCGATCGCGGCTTCCACAGAGGCTGGCGCGGCGCTGCTTCTCTTCAAGGCTGTGGAGATCACGCCCGTACCCAGGCGCTTCGTCAAGACCAGCCGGTCGCCCGGCCGTGCGCCCACGTTCTTCAGGACACGCTGCGGATTGATAACGCCGGTCACCGCGTAGCCAAATTTGATTTCGTCGTCGCCAATGGAGTGCCCGCCGATCACTGAACACGCTGCTTCCTGCATTTTGGCGAGGCCGCCCGCGAGGATCTTCTCAAGAATCGCCACGTCACGGCCGCTATTGGGGAACCCGACGATGGAAAGCGCGGAAATCGGACGGCCGCCCATAGCATAGACATCGCTGAGGGAGTTGGCCGCCGCGATTTGGCCAAACGTATAAGGGTCATCCACGACGGGCGTGAAGAAGTCCACGGTTTGCACCAGCGCCAGCTCCGGCGAGAGTAGATACACTCCCGCGTCGTCCGCGGTATCGAAGCCTACCAGGACGTTAGGGTCGGTTTGTTTCGGCAACTTGGCGAGCACCGAGTCCAAAATCCTTGGACTCAACTTGGCCGCTCAACCCGCTGCCTTGACCATCGCGGTCAGCCGCGTTCGTTCGTCCATAACAGGTTTGATTATATGCTCGCAGGTTGCCATTCCCAAAGCTGCCCTGGTGGATAGAGGTGAAGGACGCGGCGCAGGGGCAGACCCACGTATCTGCGCCCCTACGTCCGACGCCTTGGCCGCCTTTGTAGGCGCTGCGGCAAACGTGGTTGTCTCCTGCTGCAAATAGCGTCATTGACAATTGCGATGAGACGTTGTGCTTTTGAGGTGAGCGGCTGGCAACCGGAGGAAACAGTTACCCGGTGAGTCGCTCAGGGCATAGAAGGGGCTGTCCTCGATGAGGGGATGGCCCTTTTTTCTTGGGGCTTGGCTAAATCTCCCTTCGGGACAATCGAAAACAGCTCAGGCCGCGGGCGCCGTGCCGTGCGTTCAAAGATGCTCGGTCTCGGACTTCGTTACCATATCGATCGACCCGCGGATTCGCGTTCTCCATCGCGGTCATGTGGCGCGCATCAAGAACCAAAGAGTCGGAGTGCAATGCATTCGAGATCTGATCAATCACATCTTCGATCGTGTATCCATCCTTTTCGATACGACTTTTGTAGATATGATTTCGAATGAAGACTATTTCGGCATTAACGCGACGTAGGCCCCGGTTCGTCCGGAGCTTATTAATGCCAAAAGCTGCGTGGGGGTCAGCGTACCTATTTCGATCAAGCCAGCCTTGCGGCCCGCCGCAATCTGTTCGAGATTTTCCCGTATGAGATCTGCAGCACCTGAACGGAGTGTCATACCGACCAGTCGAGGGAATGCATCGTCACAAGAAAAGGCCGCGTTATACATCGGTCGCCGCCAGGGCCGCGTGATCTTACCGACAACGCTTTGTGCAGCTACGGCGCTTTGCGCTCGTCCACGACGGCGCGCAGGGTGTCGCAGAATCTGGAGATCAGCGGAAGTTTCTCAGACGCCTTACTCCAGACGGGTCCGATTCTCCATTCCGCCTCATCGCCGCGGAGTTCCGCGTACCTGACGCCCGGCACATTCATCCGCGAAGCCGCACGCGGAATCAGCGAGACTCCCAGGCCCGCACGCACGAGGTTGAGGATTGTAAATATCTCGCTGGCTTCCTGGACCACCTGCGGCGTAAACCCGGCGTGACGGCAAACCGCGAGCACGTGATTGTGGAAGGTGGTCGAAACCGAGCGGGCGAGGGCGATGAAAGGCGCGGCGGCGAGCGCCGCGAGCCCCAGACGCGGGTTGTAGGGGAACGACCGGGGCGCCGCCAGAACCAGCCGCTCGCGGAACAAAGGGAATCCCTCCAACTCGCGTGACGAAACCGGGAAGCGCACAATTCCCAGATCAATCTCGCTGCCCAGGAGCGCCGTGATTTGCGAGGGCGTGGACATGTCGCGCATGTGCAGCTCCGCGTGGGGATGAAGCTTGCGGAACCGGAGAATCGCCCGTGGCAGAGTGTCGCAAACGGAAGCGATTCCGAAACCGATGCGCAGCGTGCCGGCACGCCCCTCGGTGGCCTCTTTTACACGCGTTAGCGCTTCCTCCGCGTCGCGGAGCAGGCGTTCGGCGCGAGGCAGGAGCAAACGCCCCGCTTCCGTCAGCGCGACTTTGCGCCGCGTGCGCGCAAACAGCGGGCCGCCGGTCTTCTCTTCCAGACGCTGGATCTGACGGCTCAGCGCCGGTTG
>Ga0335069_10004004_pt1 | contig 22007 bp, 23 predicted proteins | sample Lox_Sample_11_FD_206714 | JGI IMG/M metagenome (GOLD analysis project Ga0335069, IMG submission 206714) | Soil microbial communities from Loxahatchee National Wildlife Refuge, Florida, United States - Lox_Sample_1.1 | ecosystem: Environmental > Terrestrial > Soil > Wetlands | place: USA...
GGAAGCCGTTCTGTCGTACCACGATGCGATACGTACCTGGGTGTAGATCCAGCAGAACGTAGATGCCTTCGTCATTTGTAACTGCGGTGGTACCCACGCCCGTCGAAACATCGCTGGCTTCTAGCTCGACGCCACTCAACACTGCGCCAGATTGGTCGGTAATGCGTCCGGAAATGGTGGCGGTATCACTTTGGCCAAAAAGCAGGGAACAGAACATCAGGTGCAGAAAGAGAAAGGCGCACCTCAAACGCAGATACCAATGCCCATCGATCACTGGGATATGCATTCAGGTGCCCAACAGACGAAGCCTCGGCAACCCCTGTCAAAGTTGCCGAACGTTGTAGGACATTGAACAAAGCGACGACAAGGGAGGTCAACTGCAAGAACTGCTAGAGGGGTTACGGCCTAAACAGGGGCAGAGTGCACGAGGTTTCGACGAACGAGCCGAACAGAAAGGTTTGTGGCAGCGTGCATTTGACGCACGCTCCCGCGTTATTCGTACGTTCGGGTTAATCCGTCGAAGGAACCATCCGCAAGAAGTGGGCAGCCAACATCGAAAACAATACGGTTCATGGCTCCGATGCCGACGACACCGCGCGATTCGAACTGAGCTACTTCTTTGCCGGGTACGAATTAGCCAAGTAGCAGTTAGGAGCTGGGGGTTAGGGGTTAGGATCCAAGAATCATCTCTCCTAACCGCTAACCCCTAACTGCCAACCCCTTGAGAGAAACTATGCCTCACATCCAAGTCACACTTCTTAAAGGCCGCAGCACCGAACAGAAACGGCGCATCGCCGAGCGCATGACCCAGGTCCTTGCCGAAGAGGCGAAGACCGATCGGGACTCATTGGTAAAGCGACCACCCTTGAGACTGGGTGGCCGCTCGTTTGAGTAAGCCTTCTACGGCGAGGGCCTCCCAATCCCTTGCTTTTCCATGAGTTCCTTCAGCTTCGGTAGCACAACATACGCCGGAGGATTATTGGTCAAGAAACCAATTTTGAACTGCGGCGGGTACTTGATCAGCTCCTGCATATACCAACCCGCAGTTCCGATCACCGGCACTGCCATGGGGATGTGGCGCACTCCTACACTCGCATCCTCCTGTGGATTGGTATACAGATTGAACATGATCGCGCCGCCGCTGTCCGTGAAAATAGGTCCGCTGAATCCGCCTATATCTCCCTTTTGGACGACCCCATTTTGAACCTCAGCGGTGAAGACGTACTTAAATTCATCAACTCGCATCGCCGCGAAGTACTGATTCAGGGTGTACACGCGGCTACGGCGTACCGAGTGACCGTCCGCAGCCAGCAACCACGACGACTGATCGACACCGTCTATATAAGTCGTTTTCGGGTAAAGGTCGGCAAGCTTCGCTCCGGGAACACCCGCCAGCGATAGGAATGTTGGCAGGAAATCGGCAAAGTCGAAAAGCCCGTCGTCACGCCGTGGGGTAATCATGCCTTTCCAATAAGCGAACGTAGGGACGCGCACTCCGCCTTCCCAACTTGATCCTTTGCAACCCCGGAACGGAGTTCGCGCGTGCGGCGGAATTTCGCACTCGGGACCGTTGTCGGAGGTCAGAACGATCAGCGTATTGTCGAGCTCGCCGATCTGATCGAGTTTGTTGTAGATCTGTTCCAGCGTGTAGTCCATTTGGACCATGCAGTCGCTATACACGGTGCGCGCTAAGGATTTGCCTGCCCATTCGTCTGGTGGGTAATTGTCGAAGTGGCACCCGCGCGTGGCGTGATAAAGGAAGAAAGGCTGTTTGCTGCCTTTCATCTTGTCCAGGAAATCGAGGCTTACCTGAAGCCAGTGCGTATCCAGGTCTTTGATGTAAGTGAGGTCGATCAGCCTACCGTCCTGGCAATTGGTCTTGTCTGCCGCGGTGCAATGCACCTCGTTGTGGTCGAAGTGGTCTTTTTCCATCATGGCAAAGCGCGCTGGAGATAACGACACCTCAGGATTGAAGTATTCGTCGCGCCATTCGGTGTACATGTCGGAGACGCCCAGGAAGCCGACGTAATCGTCGAATCCGACATTCTGCGGAAGCGAACCCTGATTTTCTCCCATGTGCCATTTGCCGACGCCTTGAGTCACGTAACCCTGCTTCTTCAGCAAGGTAGCGACCGTGATTTCCCCGTCGAGACCGCCGGCTTCGCCATACATTGGCGGCCGGAGGATTCCGTGATGCAGCGGGTTCTGGCCCGTCATGATGGTGGCGCGACTGGGAGAACACGACGGCGTGGAGTAGGCCGAACTCATGATCATTCCGTTGAAAGCGAGCCGGTCCATCACCGGTGTGGCATTGCCAACCGCGACGCCACCTCCGTTGAAGCCCGGGTCCATGTAGCCGACATCGTCCAAAAGAAAAATGATCAGGTTAGGCTTTTTGCCGGTTTTGCTCTGCAATGCAGCGAGCTTTTGCCGAGCCTCCGCCTCCTGTTGCGGAAGCTGGACGACTGGATACATGTTGTCGGCAGGTTTGACATCCTGTACCTGAATGTACTGACCGGGATGGTCGTAACCTTTCGCAGTGGTGGGCCCGGTCGCAGAGCCACGCTCGTTCTGGGCGAGCGCAACGGAACCGATACTCAGGATGGTCAGGATTGCTGCCGAGGTTCCTAATATTGCCTTGCGCGCAACGCACCGCTTCTGTTTCATCTGCCTCTCCTCTCGTGAAGCCTAATGATGCGGGCTAACTCTGAGGTACGAATGGGACCATGTGGCTGAATTCCTGACTACTGTCTCAATCGACAGGGGGTGCGATTCGAGGAGCGTTTGAAAAGGCTTCCCTCGGGGCAATTCCGAAAGGAGAAAAGGGATGGGGTCGGCCCCCAGAAGGGATGAAGCGAAGATTAGGTATCTTCACCAGACATTAATGAGCAACTGTCGACGATGACAGGTGATAAGGATAAGAGGGCGGAAAGATCATGCCGCGACGGATAGATGTTGGAAAATGTGATACCACTAGTAATCCTCAGCCCAGCAGTGCTGGGCACCGCCTCTGGTGAGGTTTAGGGGAGACCCGACATTTCGCGCCCGCTGATGCGGCATCGCTGAAGCGATGCCCGGATACAAGAACGGCCCCGACTGTCCAATCTCAATAACGCGGTCGTTAGGGTTTGTCAGGCGCGCAGGTAGTCCCCCTGCCAGTTCTTCACCGATTGCTTAATTTCCTTGGTTGTTTTGAGCGAGCCGTCAAGCACCCTCTCCATGAGCTGCGGCAACTCGTCGTCGCTCGCGAACCTCAGCCCGATGAGTTGGGCGGGAGTGAGATCGCCAATGCGCCGTTGGAGGTCAGGGGAGAGCAATTGGGTGAGTCGGAGCCGCATCTCTAATCGAATGACTCGATCCTGGACCGTGAGTGCCATCAGCCTGGCAACGGTGGCGAGTCCCACCAGGCCGGCCGCCAGGATCACTCCCCACACGGTGTCGAACGACGGCTGCCGAACGAGGCGCCAAATGGTATAGAGAAGGTTCAAGATCAACACCGGCGCAACAAAGTAGTGAAACAGCGGATACAGGCGTGCGTGATTCGCATAATTTTGCGTGTGTTCGGTCATTAGCAGTCCCTCGAGATTACACCTTCAAAGATCAGAAAGCTTCTCGCGCGCAGCCTATACGTGCTGCGAGAGCGACAGCACGTTGCCGTCGGGGTCTTTGAACCACGCGACTTTGTCGCCGGTGGGGAAGGTCACAATCCCCTGCACATCGTGTTTCATGAACTCGTAGCGCTCGAAGGTCACGCCAGCAGATTCGAGATCACGAACGGCTGAAGCAATGTCCGTTACTTCCCAGCCGAGAACAGTGTTTTGCGGAGGCGTGTGCTGCTGGGCCTTGCCGATCCGCAGCATGGTTCCGTGCGCGTCGAAGACGAGAGCGAAGCCGTCATCACGAACGAAACGGAAGCCAAGCTTGTCGCGGTAGAAGCTTTTGGACTCTTCCGGTTTAGCGGTGATGACGAAACCGACAAAGCGATCGAGTTTCATGCGGGAAAGTATGAAGTATCAGGGACGAAGGACGAAGTGAAAAATGTGTAGAACAGTGTCGGATTGGAGGGATATCTTGCTTCGCTCGACATGACAAAACAAACCCCACTCAAGCCAAAGGACGGCTTGAATGGGGCACCCGAACATTCTTTTCCGGCCCTTTCCAGAAGAAGGAAAGGACCGGGCACCCAACTCCGTCTGAAATGAGGACGGACAAGAATGTCTGTCCCACATTCCATATCATCACCTTCACATCACTTGGCTTCGGCGGTGGCTTTCACCGGGCTACCGTCGACGTTAATATCGGCCACCGGAGCCAGGTCGAGCTTCTTGATTTCGGGCTCGATCTTCGCCTTATCGCCGACGGCGACGACAACCGTCGCATCAGGTTTCAGGTATTCCTTAGCGACGCGCTCGACATCGGGAGCGGTTACGGCGTCGATCTTGGCCGGCAACGTGTTGTAGTAGTTGAGCGGCAGGTTGTAGACGAATAGGTCGCCCACTGTGGCAGCCGTCTCGGGACTGGTCTCGAAGCGTCCGGCGAGCGACTGCTCGAAAGCGCCCTTTGACATCGCGAGTTCGTCGGGAGTGATCTGGCCTTCGCGGATGCGTTCGATTTCGCCGAACATTTCCTTAATGGCCGGTGCGGTCACGTTGGTGCGGACGCTGGCTCCGGCAATGAAGGGTCCCGCCTCGCGGCGGTAAAGGAAGGCGGAGAATGCTCCGTAGGTGTAGCCGTGCTGTTCGCGCAGATTCATGTTCAGACGACTCGAGAACAATCCGCCCAGGGCCGTGTTCAGCACCTGCAAATCGACGTAGTCGGGAGTGGAGCGAGGCGCCGCAATGGAAGCAAAGCGCAAAGCGGTCTGAGGCGCGTCGGGCTTGTCGATGATCAGGATGCTGCGCACGGGCTTGTTGGTGATCGGCGGCGGCTGATGAGCGGTGACCGATCCGGTCCAGCCGCCAAAGTACTTCTCGGCTTCAGTCTTGAGCTGCGGCTCGGTGATGTCACCGACAACGACCAGAGCAGAATTTCCGGGGTCGTAGCCGGTGCGCCAGAACTTTTCGAGATCATCGCGGGTGATGGACTTGTTCGAGGCTTCGGTGCCCGACTCGAGATATCCGTAAGGATGATTCGGTCCGTACAGCGCCAGGTAGGATGCCTTGCGCGAGAGCACCACTGGATTGTCCTTCTCCTGGAGGATGTCCGTGATGCGCTGGTTGCGGATACGCTCGATGTCCTTGGCGTCGAATGCTGGATGCAAAGTGACGTCAGAAAGCAGGTCGAAGGCAGCGTCTTCGTTGCGCGTGAGCGAGCGTATGGTGACCTGCGAGAAGTCGCTGGTAGAGGCGCTGTTGAGGGTAGCGCCGATCTGGTCGACGTCGTCAGCCAGCGTCAGAGCAGGGCGAGTCTTGGTGCCTTCCTGCAACATCGCAGAGGTGAAGGCGGAAAGACCTGGTCTGTCGATCGGGTTCGCATCGCTGCCGGTGAGCGTCACAAGATTGGCGGCAATGATGGGGAGACTATGACGTTCGACGAGCAGGACACGCAAACCATTGTTCAGTTTGAATTCGGCTGCCGTCGGAAGCGACAGTTTGGGCGCCGGTCCGGGCTTGGGTGGAGTCGCACGCCACGCTGCTTCGGGATTCGGGTTCTTTGCTGGAGGCAAGGGCTTCTCGTCTTCGGCCTTGGTTTTGGGAACGTCTTCGACGATCTTTTTGCCCGGCACACCGTAGACGACGACGCGCTGCTCATCCCCCAATCGCTGGTCGGCAACCTGTTTGGCATCGGCAACCGTCACGCGGTCGTAACGGGTAAGATCTTCATCGAGATAGCCGGGATTCCCCAAGTAATGGTTGTAACTGTTGAGCAGGTCGGCCACACCACCGAAACCGCCGAGAACTTCGAGGCGGCGAATCTTGTCGGACAGAATGACGTTGCGCGCGCGATCAAGTTCGGCCTGCGAGGGACCTTTGTCGCGCAGATCCTTTAGCTCCTCGTTGATGGCCTTCTCGAGATCCTCAGGCTTGACGCCCGGTTTGGCCGTCGCCTGGATCATGAACACCGAGCCGAGCATCAGGCTCTGGTTGTACACCTCGACGTCTTGCGCGATCTGCTTGTCGTAAACCAGTTTCTTGTAGAGTCGGCTGGACTTGCCTCCGCCGAGGATCTGGGAAAGCAGGTCGGACTCGGCGTCGCCGGGCTTGAAGATCGGCGGCGTGATCCACGCCATGTACACGCGCGGCAGTTCAACCTGATCGGTAACGACCTCGCGGCGCTCCTGGGTGATCGGCGGAGTTGTAGCCTTGATCTTGGGGACCGGCGGTCCGCTCTTCAGCGGGCCAAAGTATTTCGCGACGAGTTCCTTCACCTGCGCCGGATTGAAGTCGCCGACGATGGCGAGGCTGGCGTTGTTCGGCGAGTAGTAGGTCTCGAAGAACTTGCGTACATCTTCGAGGCGCGCGGCTTCGATGTCGGCGTGCGAGCCCATCACATCGGCGTAGTAAGGATGTCCCTTGGGGAAAAGCTCGTGATAGACCTCTTCGTCGACCAGGCCGTAAGGACGGTTCTCGATGGACTGGCGGCGCTCGTTGCGGACAACGTCACGCTGGTTGGCGAGTTTCTCCTGATCGAGCTTGCTGACGAGATAGCCCATGCGGTCGCTTTCGAGCCAGAGGGCGAGTTCGAGCTGGTTCGAGGGCAGCGTCTCGAAGTAGTTGGTGCGGTCGAAATCGGTGGTGCCGTTGATGTCACTGGCACCGGCGGACTCCAGATACTTGAAGTGAGCCTTGCCGCCGACGTGTTCGGAGCCCTCGAACATCATGTGCTCGAAGAGATGGGCAAAGCCGGTGCGTCCCTCAACTTCGTTCGCCGGACCCACGTGGTACCAGAGATTCACCGCGACCAGCGGCAGGCGATGGTCTTCCGAGAGGATGACGTTGAGTCCGTTGGGAAGAACGTATTTCTGGTACTTGAGCTGGGGGAATTTCTCGGGCGCTGGCGCGGTTTTGGTCTGCGCGGGAACGATGATAGCCAGCGAAACGAGACAGAGCACGATCGAGAAAGAAGTTTTGAGGGATTTCATTGGTGAATCTCCATGAGGGCTGGGCGGGCGTCTCTTCCTTCGACGCCCGGAATCACAGAATGTTATCAGAATTGGTGGATTGCAGTGCGCCGTGGCTTACGGTTCTAGGACTTCGCAGAGGTGCCGTTGGTTAGGCGGTGCTCCGGCGGACGATATTCACGTGCTGAAATTGCGCCCAGCCGCTGGGTCACGTCGCGTAGTGTATCGGAGATGTTATCGATGGCTTCCTGCGCCTTGGGCGCGGTCTCTGCGTCGCACTGCTGGGCCGCGTACATCAGCACTTGCAGCGAATTCCGCAGGCTGTGGTTTAACTCTTCCAACGCCTTCTGCTGACGATGGCTGAAACTGAGCAGCAGATATACCGCGCAGGAAGCGAGCGCGGTTGCGCCTCCTATCGATAAGGCGACGGTCCACAACGGTGGAACCGGATTCTGGCCGATGCTCCAACGAAAGACATAGTCGAGAAAAAAGCTCAGCCCGAAGAACAGCAAGGCAAAGAGAGACGTCCCCTGAACAGGGTTCTGGCGGAGAATCCCGGAGTTGAGCAGTTTTTTCACGCAAGGGTTGATTCAGAATACCCGAATCGGCAGGGCAGGAATGCGAAAACTTACGGCATTCTGGAAAATATAAACGGCGTGACAGGTGGTCACGCCGTATTTCCTTAGGTGTAAACCTTAGAGTTTCTCGTAGAATTCACAGGCCGAGCACGAAATATACATGCCGCCCGGGACATTGCGCTCCGCGTCTTTTACGCGCTTCACGATGCGGGTCGGCTTGCCGCACTTGGGGCAATCGGTGGACTTGGTAGTGTCCATGACCTTCTTGCGGTCGGCTGTTTTTGCGATCTTTGCCATATCAATCTCCTGACAGTCTTCTCCGCGCGGCAGGGCCGGCGGCGGAGGAAATGAAATTTCGGGAGTAAACGAACGGAATCCGGACGAACCGGTAATAAGAGCTCTACTCGCCTCGACAGCATTTTACAGGTAGCGGTTCAGAGGAGCAAACTGACGACTCTGACTCCCGATTGAGGCGGGTCACTGTGGTTCTGCAACGAGATAGGAATTCTGCTCTCCTGTGACGGGAACGATTCCTTGCGGCGTTGCGCCGCCGTTATATTCGGCCATACGGTTCTTCCACTTGAGAAACTCGGTGATGGTCTGCGGCTCGATGCGAACCTCGACTCGGCGCAAACTCGCAAGCAGCAGGTTCATTTCGTTCATCAGGCCTTCAGGCGAGCGCTGGCTTTGGCGGCACGGCTTCACCAGCACGGTTACGCGGCGATCGTGATATTCGAGCAGACCCCAGGATTTCGGCAGGTCTTCAGGGCGGATGATCCCTCGCGGTGATAAATAGAAGCGTTCGCATCCGAGAGCAATGTGGGGATTGATACGCCACGGCTTGGCGCGGTCGGCGAGGAAATCGGCGCGCGAAATCTTGCACTCGACTACGACCGACCGGCACTTCCCTTTCCAACCGATGGCGTCGGGCATTTCTCCGCTGGAACACTGCTGCTCCGACAAGACGATGCTGCAACGAGAGCGACGCAGCCAGGCTTCCGCGATCTTCACCAATTGCGCGTGAGTCATGTGAGTTTTGTATCGCGGAACAGCGCCGGAGGAAAGTTCTTATTTGGCTTCGGCGGGCTTGTCTTTGTAGGGACAATGGCGGCATCCACATTCGCAGCAGAAACCACGGCGGCGCAGATAGGCCTCGGTCAGGACCATGAGCCCGTTTTCGTAGTAGAAATCTTCGCCCTCGACGAGGGGCTGTTGGACGGCGTCGGACACCATCGCAGTTTAGCAGCTCCCGACAATTCACCAGCAGTATTTCGTCACACTTCCACGGTTAGGCTGTCGGCGCGCGTGAAGCTTTGCGGATGAGCCTCAGCGTGGAGCTTGCCATATTGATAGCCTGCTTCAAAAGCGGCGGCGTTCAGTTCTTTCGAGGCCGGCGGCACGGAGTCAAGCACGGCTTTCTTGAGAGCTTCTGGTTCGAGCGTCTTCCCTACGGCGGCGAAGAAGCCGACCATCACAACATTCAGCACCATGCGCTTGCCGAGTTCCTCGGCGATGCGGGTCGCAGGACAGCTATACACGCGGGTACCCGCGGGAACGCTGCTGATGCGCACCAGGTCTTCTTCGACGATCAGCGTACCGTTTGGCTTCACTTCCGGTGCGAACTTGGTGTACGCCTCCTGCGACATAACGATCAGCATGTCGGGATTGGTAACGTACGGATACAGAACCGGATCTCCCGACAGCACTACCTGGGCGCTACAGGCTCCGCCACGCGCTTCGGGACCGAAGTTCTGCGTCATGGTGGCAAAGCCGTCCTGGTAGAGAGAAGCGGCCTTACCGATCACGGTCGCCATAAGAATGACACCCTGTCCGCCGAAACCGGCGACGCGAATTTCCGTTAACCGCATGTTGAATCCTCCAAGGCGCATCCGCCGCCACTGCAACCCCCGTCTTCCGCGAGCGCACTGGCTGCAATTTCATCGACGAAGCGATCGCCGAGCGTGTGCAGCATCTGCTCGCGCAAGTTTTCTTCGAAGTGAGTGCGGCTGCGATCAACGAACTTGCCGACGATGATCTCGCCAGCCTTGGTGAGCCCGACTTCACTGGTGGGCGCGCCGTTCTTAACCTTGCTCATTTCCTTGTAGAACTTCATGGTGTCGAGGCCGTCGCCCATCTTGTTGCGGCGCTGGTAGAGCGTTGGGCAGGGCGACAGGATCTCGATAAAGCTGAAACCCGGCTTCGAGAAGACTTCCTGCATGGAACGCGCAAGCTGGCGGACGTGATACGTGGTCCAGCGCGCGACGTACACGGCGCCCGCGGCTTCCATCAGGTGCGGCAGGTTGAACGTCGGATCATAAGTACCGTACGGATTCGTGGAGGTGATCACGTCACCCGGCGTGGTAGGCGCCGTTTGTCCGCCGGTCATGGCGTAAATGAGATTGTTGACGCAGATAACTTTGATGTCGACATTGCGACGTGCGGCGTGGATGAGGTGGTTGCCGCCGATTGCCGAGAGATCGCCGTCACCGGAGTAGACGACAACGTCGAGCCTGGGATTGGCGAGCTTCAGTCCGGTGGCGAATGGAATCGCGCGGCCGTGCGTGGTGTGGAACGAGTCGAAGCGAACGTATCCGGCGACGCGCCCCGAGCAACCGATGCCACTGACGACAGCGACGTTGTCGAGATTCACCTTGGCGTCGAGTAACGCGCGCGTGAAGCAGTTGACGGTGGTACCGATGCCGCAGCCGGGGCACCAGATGTGCGGCATGCGGTCGCTGCGCAGAAACTGTTCGACCGTGTTCGGAGGCGTTGCCACGGTTGTCATTTCGCTCCCTCCAGGATGGCGTCGAGAATTTGCTCAGGACGGTGGACGTTTCCGCCGGCATGACCGACGAGGATCGTCTTGGTTTTTCCGGCGGCAGCGCGCTCGACTTCGTACTTGATCTGGCCAAGGTTCATTTCGGCGACGACAAACGCCTTCACCTTGGGCGCCAGCTCGGCAATTTTCTTCTCGGGGAAAGGCCAGACGGTGATCAGCCGCATCCTGCCGACCTTCACGCCTTTAGCGCGAGCCATATCGATGGCACGTTGCGCGACGCGCGAGGTAATGCCGTAAGAGATAACCACAACATCGGCGTCTTCGAGACCGTCGGTGTCCATCAGCGTGATCTTGTCGACGTTGTTGTCGATCTTGTCTTTGAGGCGGCGGACCAGCTTGTCCTGCACTGGAGGCGTCATGGCGGGGTAGCCGCGCTCGTCATGCGTGAGACCCGTAACGTGGAAGCGATAGCCTTCGCCCGCATGCGCCATCTCAGGCACGCCTTCTTCATTGGGCTCGTAGGCGCGATATTCCTCAGGTGACTTCTGCGTGTGCAGCCGTGGCTGGATGTCGATCTGATCGGCCGGCGGGATGACCACTTTCTCGGTCATGTGGCCGACCACTTCGTCCATCATGAACATCACCGGCACGCGGAAACGCTCGGAGAGGTTGAAAGCCTTGATGGTGAGGTCGAAACATTCCTGCGGCGAGTTCGGGGAAAGCGCGATGATGCCGTAATCGCCATGCGATCCCCAGCGCGCCTGCATCATGTCCGCTTGCGCCGGCAGGGTTGGCAGACCAGTCGAGGGTCCGCCGCGCTGGACATCGACGAAAACGCAGGGCGTTTCGGTCATGGCGGCGTAGCCGATGTGTTCCATCATCAGCGAGAAGCCTGGGCCAGACGTGACAGTGAACGCCTTGGCGCCGCCCCACACTGCACCTTGCAGGCAAATCGACGCGGCGAGCTCGTCTTCCATCTGGATAAACGTGCCGCCGACGGTGGGAATCCGCGCGGCGAAACGCTCGACAACTTCCGTCGAGGGAGTGATGGGATAGCCGGACGAGAAGCGCGCGCCCGCGGCGAGCGCTCCTTCGCAGCAGGCGTGGTCGCCATCAATGAAATGGGTGCCCGTGAGGACACCCTTGGGATCAGCCTTCATTGGTTGCTTTCTCCGTTTTGTCGGCTTGCGGTCGGAATCCGTAGATCGCAAAGTCGGGACAATACATGCCGCACAAGTCGCAACCGCTGCACTTCTCGGAGTTCACGACATGCGGCGGGTGATAGCCCTTGGAGTTGAATGCAGAAGAAAGAGCCAGCACGTGGGTGGGACAAAACTCAACACAAAAACCGCAAGCTTTACAGCGTTCAACGTCGATCTTGACTGTGCCTTTTGGTGGCATTGGAATCCTCAAGCGCACTTCGCGGCGCGCCCGTGTACCTTGGCTAAGGCCTGTTGCACACGTTGTTAGTGAGACCCGATGGCGCCCCCCGGCCCCCATTACAACCGGCGTAAGACGCATTCTGGAGGATCGTTCGAATCGTTCCCCCGCGGAAACGATTGTCGCCGGGGCATGTCATTCGGGGGTATGACCTACATCACAAACGCCTGTGAGGTGTGCGAGATGGGGCCGCGGGAGCGGAGATCCGCTGTAAATGCAGAGTTTATAGCTCGATTAGACTTCCGGGTTCGATCTCGTAGGGTTCGCGTCCTCGCCGGAAGATGCGGGCTCCGGTCTTACCTTCCAGCGTGATGACGTCGCCTTCCACTCGGATCATCGCGGCTTCGCGGATGGCGACCACTGGAACATCGTTCTCTTCCAGGTATTCGCGCAGGCGCTGCTCGCGCGTCTCACCCATGTGGGTGGAGTTCGGATCGGGGTCGACGTAATGCGGGTTGATCTGGAACGGCACGAGTCCGAGTGCTTCCAAGGACGGCGGCTGCACGATGGGCATGTCGTTGGTGGTCTTGATGGTGGGCCCGGCGAGATTCGACCCGGCACTGATGCCCATGTAAGGCATTCCGGTGCGAACGCGCTCGCGAATCCACGGCAGCAGCTCGTAGTAATACAAGGTGTTCAGCAGCCGGAAGGTATTGCCTCCGCCGACATACATGGCCTCGGCATTCTCGACCGCTTCTTTGGGATTGTCGAATTCGTGAATGGAGTCGAGAGCTAATCCGATAGTTTCGAAACGTTGCCGTGCCACCGCGGCGTAGCCATCCCGATCATGTAACGCATAAGGGACAAACAGAACGCGCGATATACCCTTCAGAAAAGTACGTATCTCGTTCTCGGCGTGGTCGAGGTATCCGCCACCGTGCACGCGGGAACTGCTGAGCAAGAGGAGTCGCTTCATGCGCAGCATTGTACCTGCCTCTTTGACGAGATAATGATCAGTCGTACCGGAGGGCTTCAACCGGGTCCATCTTTGCGGCTTTGACCGCCGGATAGAGCCCGGCGGTGATGGCGACCATTGCGAGAATCACGAACGAACTGATCATCACCGTGGGCGAGGTGCGCAGGAATATATCGCCATCGTGGTTGAGCGTCTTGAACTGCTCAGAGTAGAGCGGCATCGGCGGAATGATGTGCGCAAGAGCAACGGCAAGGCCCATGCCGATGGCCCCGCCAACAAACGTAAGCACGACGGCCTCGAGCAGGAATTGCATCATGATGTTTTTGGGCTTGGCGCCCAGGGCTTTGCGAAGCCCGATCTCGCGGGTGCGTTCGGTGACGGAAACCAGCATGATGTTCATCACGCCGACACCGCCGACGCCGAGGGTGAGCGCGCCGATCAGCCCCAGCAAGACTTGTAACGCCATTGAGAACTGCATCAGCTCGCGAGTGTTGTCGATCGTGTTCCACTCCGGCGTGGCCTTGTCGTCGCGCGGATCGAAGTTGTGCCGATGCGCCACCACCGCGCGCACGGCCGCGAGCGCACGCTTGTCCAGATCGGCGGAGGAGGGCGAGAAGACGATCATGTCAGGATCGCGAGCCGGTGGATAAAACTCGCGCAGAGTCTCGTACGGAAGGAAGACATTCCAGTTATCGGGGCCGTTATTCGACGAATCCTGGATTTTCAGCTCCAGCACGCCAATCACGGTGAACTGGACTCCTTGCACTTCCACCTGCTGACCTACGGCCGGCAGCCCTTGGAAGATCTTCTTCGCGGCATTCGGACCCATGATGCAGACGTGACGACGATCGACAAAGTCGGCTTCCTCGAAATAACGCCCCTGGTCAACCCGCAGTTTGCGCATCTTTCCGTACGGGTACTGCACTCCTTTTGACGACATCGAGATGACACGATTGTTGAACTTGTAGGCGAGAACCTCGTCGTCTTCGATGCTGACCGCGGAGAGGATAGGGACTTCATCGCGTACCGCCTGCGCATCTTCATATTGCAACTTCACACGCTTTCCGGCGCGTTCGCCTCCAGCCTGCATGCTGGTCTGCCCGCCCCAGATCATGATCACGTTGTTGCCGATGCCGGTGAAGGCGTGGATGACGCTCGTGCCTACGCCTTGCCCGTAGCCGAGAAGGATTACGACGGTGACTAATCCCCAGATGATGCCGAGCATGGTGAGCACCGAGCGCAAGCGGTTGCGCATCAACGACGTCCAACCTTCAGCGACGATTTCCCGGATCGGCATAGTTACTCGTAATGCAGGCACTCCACCGGCGTAAGCGACGCGGCGCGTTGCGCCGGATACATTCCGGCCGTGACCGTTATTAAACCCAACGTTAGCAATGACGCGACGATGGCAACTACCGAAATCGCGGGCGCCGGAATGAAGTCGGGCAAGTTCACGTTTTGCATGATGAGGCAGATGCCGACGCCGAGCGTCAGTCCGACCAGGCCGCTGATCAGCGTGAGTGTTGCCGACTCAGCGAAGAACTGGCTGCGAATATCACCTGCCGTGGCGCCGATTGCTTTGCGGACGCCGATCTCACGCGTGCGCTCTGTCACCGCGACCAGCATGATGTTCATTACGCCGATTCCACCGAGCGAGAGTGTCATGACTGCGACAATTCCAAAGAACATTGTCATCACCTGGAAGATGCGTTTGTTGAGCTTGGCGCCTTCAAGGGTATCCCAGATGAAGAGTGCATCTTTGTCGTCGGGTTCGAAGTGGTGCGCATCCCCAAGCACGCGATAGACCTGGGCCATGGCTCGCTCGTGTTCGTCGGGATTGCTGACTTCGACCACGAGATTGTTGATCCATCCGGGAAAGACCGTGAAGCCCGGACGTTCGATCGGCGGAAAATCGCGGGCCATGGCCGAATACGGAACAAAGAGCTGGGTATTATCGGGACCGCTGCCATAGCTGCCGTTTTGTTTCTTCTTTTCGAGAACGCCGATGACCGTGTAGGCATAGCCGCCCATCATGAGCGTTTCCCCGATGGCGGGCTTCCCCGGAAAGAGCTGGGTGCGCGATTCGTCGCCGAGTACAACTACCCGCTGGGCGTTGGCCTCGTCCTCTTCCGACATCAAACGTCCTTCGACCGGGGTAAGCGATCGGAAGTATTGATATTCCGGCCACACTCCGCGGACAGGACGCCGCGCCGCGTTGTAGGCACTGACCTCGGGAACATCGTGGCGCAGTTCAGGGCTGACGTGCTTGATCAGGTAGCACTCGTTGCGGATGCGGTAGGCATCGTCGACGGAGAGACGAACGTCGCGCCCGGCGGCGTAACCGCCCGCCTGCGTACTGGTGCGGCCACCCCAGATGATGGCGAGATCGACCCCGATGGTCCGGGTGCGCTTTTGCTGGTCGAGATTGAAGCCGATTCCGAGACCGACCAACAGGATGACCGAGGTGATGCCCCAGATGATCCCAAACATCGTCAGAAAGCTGCGCAACTTGTGGGCGCGAATCGCGCTAATGGTCTGGCGGATTGTCTCGATAAGGTTCATGCGCCCCGGACGGAAGGGGATCCGTTCGTTGCGTTAGACCGTGGAGATCGCGGAAGGTAAGCAAAATAGTGCGCTTAGCGTGCGAGGGTTCCGACCGCCTTTTCACGCCGGGTTTCGAGCCAGTCCATCCAGCGATCGAGGCCTTCGCCGCTGGTACAGGAGGTCTCGATGATGGCGCATCCGGGGTGGATCTTCTGGATGTTCTCGCGCGCCTTGGCGATATCGAATGGCACGTAAGGGAGCAGGTCGATTTTGTTGATCACCGCCAGTTCGGCCTTAAAGAAGATCGATGGGTACTTAAGCGGTTTGTCGTCGCCTTCGGTGACGCTCAGCACCACGACTTTGGCGTGTTCGCCGAGATCGTAGCTCGAGGGGCAGACGAGATTGCCGACGTTCTCGACCAGGAGGATGTCGAGAGTTTCCAGCGGCCAGTCAGCCAGGTGCTTCTCGATCATGCGGCAGTCGAGATGACAGGTTCCACCGGTGGTGATCTGTTTCACGGGGAATCCGGCGCGCGCGAGGCGGATGGCGTCATTTTCGGTCTGGATATCGCCGGTCAGAACGGCAACGCGTGTTTCTTTGGGGAAGCGCTCCAAAGTGCGCTCTAGAAGTGAGGTTTTGCCTGATCCGGGCGAACTGATGATGTTGAGGCAAAAGACACCGTGCTGGTGATAACGCTGCCGCAGTTGCTCGGCTAGCACCTGATTCTCATTCAGGACCTTCTTTTCGACGACCACACGGTTCATGACTTTGCTTCCTCTAATTCTTCGGCTTCGATGTAGGCGATTTCCAGTTCATCGCCACTGATGTTGAATGTGGGAAACGCCTCACAGCGCGGACACTCGAGCTCGGTGAAGTCGCGGACCTCGAAGACACAACCGCATTGGTCGCAACGGTTCTTACGCGGAACACGTTCGACTTCTATCTTCAGCGGTTCCCACTCTGTGCCCTTGGTGATCGCCTCCCAGCCAAAGGTGAGAGCGTCGGTATCGACTGCGGCGAGATCGCCGATGCGCAAGCCGACTTTTTCGAAGCGCGTGCCGGGATGCTTCTCGGCTTCTTTGACAACCGTTTCGAGAATCGAATTAGCGATACCGAGTTCGTGCATTTTTCTCTCAGCAGATGCGCGGCAGTTGATCTCCTGCCAGCATGTCCACGATTCGTGTGGTGCCGAAGGCCGTCTTCATCACCACGGTTCCACGATGCTGGTCAACAACGGTGCCAATCACGCGCGCTTCCCTGCCGTGCTGGTGCGAGCGCATCGCTTCGATCACTCGATCGGCAGCAGAAGGTTCAACGATGGCAATCATCTTGCCTTCGTTCGCTACATATAACGGATCCAATCCCAGCAACTCGCAGGCGCCGCGTACTTCTTCCTTGACCGGGATCTGGTCTTCGTCGATCACCATTCCGACCTGCGAGCGCGTGGCGATCTCGTTGAGCGATGAGGAAAGGCCACCACGGGTAGGGTCGCGCATACAGCGGATGGCCGCGCCCGTCGCGAGGATCCCGTCGACTAAGCCGTGTAGAGGAGCGCTGTCGCTTTGTATAGTGGTCTCGAATTCGAGTCCTTCGCGCTGCGCGAGGATGCAGATGCCGTGATCACCGAGCGAGCCGCTGAGGATGATCTTGTCGCCCGGTCGCGCCTGATCGGCGCCCAGCGTGAGGTTGTCGGGAACGAGTCCGATGCCAGTCGTGTTGATGAAGAGCCCGTCACCTTTTCCCTGCTCGACTACTTTGGTGTCGCCAGTAACGATTTCTACTCCGGCTTTTCTGGCTGCTTGATGCAGCGAGTCGACGACCCGTTGCAGCGTTTCGAGCGGCAAGCCTTCTTCCAGAATGAAAGCCACGCTCAGGTAGAGCGGCCGGGCTCCACCCATTGCCAAGTCGTTAACGGTCCCGTGAACTGCGAGCGATCCGATGTCTCCACCGGGAAAGAAGAGTGGCTTCACGACGAACGAGTCGGTCGTCATCGCCAAGCGCACGCCGTCGATGGAGAAGGTCGCCTGGTCATTGAGTTGGTCGAGAGTGGGATTGCCGAACGCCGGCAGGAAGACGCGCTCTACTAGTTGCGCCGAGAGTTTGCCGCCACTGCCATGTCCGAGCAATACGCGTTCGATAGCCGGCAGCGGTGCCGGACAGGCGAGCACTCCATCGAATTCAGGTTTGGCCGCCATCAGTCGGTACCTACTGGCGCGAGGTGTCGTTTGTACTGGTAATACGCCGAGCACGCGCCCTCGGGTGACACCATTGGTGCCCCGAGCGGAGCCTCGGGCTTGCAACGCGATCCGAATTCCGGACAGTCCAGCGGCTTCTTCAGTCCCATCAGAACGTGGGCAGCGATGCACTCTTTCGGTTCTTCCGCGCCGCTGTCTTCCAGTCCGAAAACACGCTCGGCATCGTAGGTGGCGTATTTCGCGTTGATACGCATGCCGCTCATCGGAATCGATCCGATGCCGCGCCACTTGCGATCGCATACCTCAAAAACTTCTTCGACTGCGCGTTGGGCTGGCAGATTTCCGTAGCGAGTCACCGAGCGTGCGTACTGGTTCTGCACCTCGTACTTCCCTGCTTCGAGTTGAGCGACGAGCATGTGAATCGCTTCCAGCAGATCGAGAGGCTCGAACCCCGCCACCACGATCGGCACGCGGTACTCGCGGGCGAGGGATTCGTACTGATCGAATCCGACGACCGCACAGACGTGTCCCGGAGCAATGAACGCCTGCACACGATTGTGCGGCGACTCGAGCAGCGTGCGGATAGCCGGCGGGACTAGCACGTGCGAAGCCAGCATGAAGAAGTTCGAAATTGCCTGCTGATGTGCGGAAAGAACAGCCATGGCGTGGGGCGGCGCGGTGGTCTCGAAGCCGATGCCAAAGAAGATGACTTTCTTTTCGGGATTGGCGCGCGCGATCTTCAGGGCTTCCATCGGCGAGTAGACGAGGCGCACATCGCCGCCTTCGGCCTTCACGTGGAACAGGTCTTTCTTCGATCCCGGGACGCGCAGCATGTCACCGTAGGATACGAAGATCACTTCGGGGCGAGACGCCAACTCGATGGCTTTGTCGACAACTTCCAGCGGTGTAACGCAAACGGGACAACCGGGTCCGTGTACCAGGTGCACCTGACGCGGCAGCATTTCTTCAAACCCATAACGGACCAGCGTGTGCGTCTGGCCGCCGCAGATCTCCATCATGGTCCAGTCGCGAGTGACGCGCCGGGTGATTTCGTCCACCAGACGATGAGCGATTTTGGGATCACGGAATTCGTCGATGTACTTCATGCGCGGCCTACCGGATCGGGACCGAGTTCCTCCTGGAGGTCAGCCAGTTGCTCGAGAGCTTCCATGGTCTTGCGAGCTTCTTCTTCGTCAATCTTACTGATGGCGAACCCTACGTGGACCAGGACGTAGTCGCCAACACCCGCCTCGGGAACTAAGTCGAGGCTCGCGGTGCGCGTGATGCCGCCGAACTGCACCTTCGCCATCCGGCCCACACCCTCTTCTATGGACAAGACTTTGCCGGGAATCGCCAGACACATGGAGATCTCCTGTTCCGGTGTTAAGGGTAGAAAACGTCCATCACTTGCGTCTGTGATGTGTAACCATCGCGTGCGGTCGGAGACTCGAAGTGGATTCAGTACAGTGGTGCACGTGCGCAGCGCCGACGGTTCCGGTACAATCCGTCGTTCCATGCCGCAGCATTACATTCTCGCCCTCGACCAGGGGACCACCTCCAGCCGAGCCATCATTTTCGATCACTCGGGCAGCATCGTGGGCAGCGCGCAACAGGAGTTTGAGCAGGTGTATCCGCAGCCGGGGCATGTCGAACATGTTCCGGAAGCAATCTGGTCATCGCAGATCGGAGTGGCGGAAGAAGCGATTCGACGCACCCGGATTGCCGCAGATCAAACTGCCGCGATCGGGATCACCAACCAGCGCGAAACAACAATTCTCTGGGAGAAGGCAACTGGCCGGCCAGTCGCGAACGCAATTGTCTGGCAGAGCCGCATCAGCGCGCCTATCTGCGAGCGATTGAAGGCCGAAGGACACGAGCCCACCTTCCGCGAGAAGACCGGCCTGGTGCTCGATCCTTATTTTTCGGGCACGAAGATCGCTTACCTGCTGGAGACCATTCCTGGGTTGCGCAGCCGCTGCGAGCGCGGCGAGATTCTGTTCGGCACTGTCGATTCCTACCTGGTCTGGCGAATGACTGGGGGGCGCGTGCACGTCACCGACGTCAGCAATGCCAGCCGCACACTGCTGATGAATTTGCACTCGCTCGACTGGGATGGCGAACTGCTGCGAATTGTCAACATCCCGCGCGCGATTTTGCCTGCGATTAAGTCATCTTCCGAGATTTACGGCGAGACAGATGAGAAGCTGTTTGGGCAACGCATCCCGATCGCAGGAATCGCCGGCGACCAGCAAGCTGCGCTCTTCGGGCAGGCGTGCTTCACGCCCGGATCGGCAAAAAACACATACGGGACCGGCTGTTTTCTGCTGATGAACACTGGCGAGAAGCCGTTTCCGCCGGGAGAAGGCTTGCTTACCACCGTCGCCTGGAGAATCGGCGACAAGATCAATTATGCGGTCGAAGGCGCAGTGTTCATTGGCGGTGCGGTGGTGCAATGGCTGCGCGACGGACTCAAGCTGATTCGCACTTCTGCCGAAATAGAAGAGTTGGCAGCGCAGGTTCCCGATTCCGGCGGCGTCTTCCTGGTTCCGGCATTCGTGGGACTAGGGGCTCCGCATTGGGATCCATATGCGCGTGGCGTGATGGTTGGCCTGCGCCGCGAGACCACGGGCGCCCACCTGGCGCATGCCGCGCTGGAATCGATTGCCTTCCAGAGCCGAGACGTGCTTCACATGATGGAGAACGCAACCAAGCTGCGGCTGTCACAACTGAAAGTCGACGGCGGCGCCTCGGTGAACTCGCATCTCATGCAGTTCCAAGCCGACATTCTCGATTGCAAGATCGTTCGTCCCCGCGTGACGGAGACTACCGCGCTCGGCGCCGCTTATCTTGCCGGCCTCGCGATTGGTTACTGGCAAGATACCGGAGACATTGTCAATAACTGGTTACTCGATAGAGAATTCCAACCAAAGATGCCCGCGGAAAGGCGCGCAGCGTTGCTGCGCAACTGGCAGCGGGCGGTGGAGCGTTCGCTGGGATGGGAAGAACCTTCGGCGGCGCATGAAAGGCCTTAATGGCGCGCCTCAAAATTGTCGCGCATCTCCGCTCCGGAAAGCTGCTGAAAGGGTATGTCGACCTGCCGTTGCCAACCGACACCAGCGGTGTCGTCGCAACTGTTCCGGTAACTTTACCGAAGCAGGTGATCGTTGAAACCGTGGAAGGCGGCAAGAAGCAAACCATCCCGCTTGCAACGATGAAAGCCCTCTTCTTCGTCAAATCATTTGAGGGAAACCGGCAATACAGCGAAATCAAGTTCTTCAATGGCGAGCCCAAAATCGAGGGCCTTTGGGTGCATCTGACCTTCTCCGATAACGAAAAGACCGAGGGCATCGTTCACAACTCGGTTTCGTTCCTCACGGAACCCGGTTTTCTCATGAAGCCTCCCGACCCAAACAGCAACAACCAGGCCGTATACGTGATGAAGGAATCGCTGACGGCTTTCCGTGTCGTTGGCGTCCGGGCTAACTACTAAGGTAAACAGAGTACCTCGGTAGGATTAGGTTAATTCCTCGCTTTCCCAAATCAACCATTCGGGTTAGCTTTTCAGAACACCCATCGTGGGAAATCCAATCTCTCCACCCAGGGCCCCGGTCTATGAAAAACATCTACGAAGTTCTGCGCCAGAAAGAACAACAATCGGAACAGCTCCAGAAGGAAATCGAAGCGCTGCGGCTGACCATCAAGATTCTCGACACGTCCGACGCCCCAACTGTCGCCGCTAAGACAGACTCGCGCTCCAATGGAAATACGCCCACACCCGACAGCTCTCCCGTCGCCGCTGGCACTCCCAGCAAGCGTTTTCCTTAAAGGCGGTGACGAATGGCTGCTCCGGCCGCAACAACTCAAGCATTGTTCGGGACAGACGATCGCAGAACACGCCGCAAGCTCGTTGGCGAGGCCGCGCTCATCACCGTCGAAATGTACCCGGCTGGCTTTGGCCTGCTGCTTAACGTCAGCGAGACAGGCATCGGCGTTAACACCCTGAAGACGCTTACGCCGACGCAGGAAGTACAGGTCTCGTTCCTGGCGCCCGGCTCCCCGCACCGGATCGAGGCCGTAGGCGAAGTGCGCTGGGCCAGCGAGAGCCACGCGGGACTGCGGTTGAAGCAGATCGACCAGTCCGCCGCTGCGGCTCTCCGTGAACTGGTTGCGAGCCTCCCAGAAACGAAATCGGCGGGCAGCCCGCGACTTCAGCGACGCGAGTTCCCCCATCGCGACGACCAGTTGCGCTCGATCGAACGTCACCTCGGGAACGAACAACTTACGGTCGATGCCGCTCTGCATTTCATCGCCACGCGCATGCTCGATTTGACGCAAGCCAGTGGTGCTGCCATCGCGTTGGGCGACCACGGGCAGACGGTCTGCCGGGCTAGCGCGGGCCTTGCTCCGGATAAAGGCATTTCCATCTCGTCAGATTCCGGGTTGACCGGCGAGTGCATCCGTACTAAAGAGACGATCTACTGCGAAGACACGGAAA
>Ga0335069_10004005_pt1 | contig 21998 bp, 15 predicted proteins | sample Lox_Sample_11_FD_206714 | JGI IMG/M metagenome (GOLD analysis project Ga0335069, IMG submission 206714) | Soil microbial communities from Loxahatchee National Wildlife Refuge, Florida, United States - Lox_Sample_1.1 | ecosystem: Environmental > Terrestrial > Soil > Wetlands | place: USA...
CGCGACCTCTGCGAGCCGGCGGTAATTCGACTTCATCATCACCGCGATGATCGTTACCGGCACTCCCAGCCGCACGCAGCGTTCGGCCTGCTGGTGAATCAGATCCCAGTTGCCGGGCCCGCGCTGTGCATCCTGTTCCGCCTGGTTCGGGTAATCGAGAGAGAACTCGATGTCGTGAAACGCGCACAGATCGTCGTCGTTCAAGACGGCTACGCTATGACCGTTGGAGGTGATCGTGAGCTTTACCGGGCGAGTCCGCAGGTAAGCCAGAATATCCTGGAACTCGGGATGCATTCCGTTTTCGCCAGTGCCGAGGTTGGTGGATCGCACCGGAAGGCTCTCCATCACGGACTTGACCTGGTCGAGGGTGAGACGGTCGGTGCGCGCAGGGTCGCGGTAGCAGAACGAGCACGCGAGGTTGCACTCGTTGGTGAGGCCGAGTCCGAGGGAAATGCCCTGCGATGGCGTGATGTGGCTCATTGATCTCCGCGATGCCAACTCGGCTATTTTAAAACCCTCTGGAAACTTTGCCTTTCGTGGCGTGGCGAGTTCGATTACTCTTCCGTCTGCTCATTCGGACCGGGAGAGGCTGCGCGATGAAGCGGGCGGTAATGCTGGCTGGCGTGATATTAGCAGCGACGACATGCGCGTGGGCGCAGGGTCCGGCCGGGAGCGAGGAGAAGCTGCCGAAAATTCCGCGCAAGCACCTCGTGCTGGGGATGCCTGGATTCGAACTTGGGGACGACACCAGGGCTCCCCGCCAATGTAGGGTGGTCGCTGAGGCTGTGCCAGGAACGGTGGTGTTACTGGCTCCCAAGATGACTAGATTTTACGGCTTGTCGCCGCTTTTCCGATGGTCGGGGGCGCCTGGCAAAGACGGATTTGAAGTCGCAGTGTTCGACGAGAACGGCCAAGAGATACTGCGGCGGCGGGTGAGGGAGTCGCACTACCGTCCCCAGGCGAGCCAGCCAGTCTTCGAGGAAGGCAAAACTTATTCGTGGAGCGTGCGGCCGATTCCCGATACCGCGAACGCTGTCCCCTGTGAAGCTGCGTTCCAGGTGCTGGTCGGAAAAGAGCACCGGCAGGTGGAAAAGGAACTGGCGTCTATTTCGAGCCCGGATCGCTACGAATTCGAGCTGGTGAGAGCGCAGATCCTGACCAACCACCGGCTGTGGTATGACGCGATCGGCGCTTACAGCGCGCTGATCGAGCGCTTTCCCGACCGTGCGGAGCCTTACGAGAAACGCGGGTCCATTTATGCCCAACTGGACGAAACCAAGCCGCTGGGCGACGCCGACCTGGCGCGCGCCGATGAGCTGAAAGCCCAGGAGCAGCGCTAATTTTCGAGCTTCACCGGAAGCGATCTCCCAACAGGTCACCGCTGGTAGTGAGTCGGGTCACAGTTTTCTGGCAGCCAGCCGCTAAGCTAAAGACCTTGCGAGCCGGGCGCAGCAGTGTCTCAACGCGCCTGTTGCCGCTTTCTGGGGCAATTTCGTAAGTTCCGAAAGAGTTGCCCAGAGCAAGGATTGACGTCATGCCCGACGCAACTTCAACCCTCAAAGACGAACGGATTGCCTTCCTTGAAACCCTCGTTCAACGAGCCGCCACTGCCGCCGCCGTGTTCACGCAGTACACGCAGGAAGAGGTGGATCGCATCGTGAAGCCGATGGTGCTAGCCGGAATGGAGCAGGCGCAATACCTGGCACGGCTGGCGATCGAAGAAACCAAGCTGGGCGTGGTGGAAGACAAAGCCATCAAGAACATGGTGGCGACGGAGTTTGTCTACAACTACGTCAAGGACAAGAAGACCGTAGGCGTGATCCGCGAATTCCCGGAGCGCGGGATGGTGGAGGTGGCAGAGCCAATCGGCGTCATCCTGTCACTGACACCGATCACCAACCCGACTTCAACGGTGCTATTCAAGTGCATCATGGCGATCAAGACGCGGAACTCGGTGATCTTCAGCCCACATCCGGCGGCGTGGAAATGTTGCGCGGAAGCCGTACGCATCATGTACGAGACCGCGGTGAAGCATGGCGCGCCCGAGGGAGTGTTCAGTTGCCTGGAGTCGCACACGCTTGAGGACAACGGGTTCCTCATGCATCACAAAGACATTGGTCTGATTGATGCCACCGGCGGGCCGGGAGTGGTGAAGGCCGCTTACAGCTCCGGCAAGCCCGCGCTGGGCGTGGGAGCAGGTAACACGCCTGTCTACCTGGAGAAGACCGCCGACCTCGACATGGCGGTGGTGGACATCATCACCTCGAAGACGTTCGACAACGGCACGATCTGCGCTTCGGAGCAGACGGTTGTGATCGACGATGAAATCTACGACAAGGTGCTGAAGAAGTTCGAAGAGTTGGGCGCGCACATTTGTAATCCACAGGAAGCCGAACTGCTGGGGCGCACGGTGATCGATCCGTCGACCGGATATATGCAACCGATGGCGGTGGGGCAAAAGGCGACGCGGATCGCCCGCTTCATCGGCTTGAACGTCAAGCCGAAAACGAAGCTGCTGATCGCGCCCATCCAGGGCGTCGGGCGCGAGCATCCGTTGTCGGCGGAGAAGCTGTTCCCGGTGTTGGCGGTTTACCGGGCGAAGTCGGTGGACGAAGCGCTAAAGGTTTGCGTGGACGTGAACCACGCCGGCGGCCTGGGACACACCGCGGTCGTCTTCTCTAATAATGATGCCGTTATCCAGAAATTCGGCGAAGTAATCAACGCGGGGCGGATCATCGTGAACTCGCCGGGATCGATCGGCGCGCTGGGCGGCGTCTACAACGATATGGTGCCGACGTTCTCCTTCGGCTGTGGCACCGGCGGCGGCAACAGCACTACCGACAACGTTAACGTCTATCACTACCTCAATCTCAAGCGCGTGGCGCGCAGGACGCAGGCACATATGTGGTTCCGGGTACCGAATCAGATCTACTTCAACATGAACGCCGTGGAGAACCTGCGCGGCTTCGCTTCGCGCTCGACATTGATTGTCACCAATCCTTTCCTCGAGCAGATGGGGCATGTGGACATCGTGCGGCGATACATTCCGCCGGAGACGCTGGTGAGAGTCGAACGCATTCCCGACGCCGAGCCGTGCGCGAAGGTAGTGATGCAGGGCGTGGAATCACTCAACTCGTACAAGGTAGACCAGATCATCGCGCTGGGCGGCGGGTCGGTGATCGATGCGGCAAAGATCATGAAGCTGAAGTATGAATCGCCGCAGGCGGACCTGGAAGAGTTGGCAGCGCCGTTCCTTGATCTGCGCAAGCGCGTGGTGCAGTATCCGACGGAGAAGTTGAACCACGCCCGGCTGATTGCGATCTCGACGACGAGCGGCACAGGCAGCGAAGTTACCCCGTTCGCGGTTTTGTCGGACAAGGAGCGTGGGCGCAAGGTGACGCTGGCGGATTATTCGCTGACCCCGGATGTCGCGATCGTCGATCCGCAGTTTGTGATGTCGATGCCGAAAGGGCTGACGGTCGACACCGGCATCGATTGCCTGACGCACGCTCTGGAAGCAGGCGTCTCGATCTTTGCCTCGCCCTACACCGATTCGAATGCCATGCAGGCGGTGCGGTTGGTCTTCCGCTACCTGCCCGTGGCGGTGGAGAATCCGCGCGATGAAGAGGCGCGCAGCATGATGCATAACGCTGCCTGCATTGCGGCGATTGCGTTCTCGAATGCGTCGGTGGGAGTGAACCACGCTCTCGCCCATTCCTTCGGCGCTCACTTCGGAGTGCCGCATGGTCGCGCCAATGCCCTGATGCTGCCGCACGTGATTGCCTACAACGCCTCGGTGCCGACGAAGTTCATGCCGTCGCCGAACCAGCGGGCCTATGTCGCGCACAAAAAATACGCCATGATGGCCGACCTGCTCGGCCTTGGCGGAAACACCGTCGAAGAGAAGGTCAAAAAGTTGATTACAGCGACGGCGCAGTTGCTGGAGAAGCTGGGGGTTCCGCACTCGATCGCTGAGTTGGGCATCGCCAAAGAGGATTTCGAAAAGGCGCTGCCGGAACTGGTGAGTCATGCCTTCGACGATCCATCGTGGAGATCGAATCCGCGCATGCCGTTGCTCAACGAACTCACAGAGTTATTCCGTAGCGCCTACCAAGGCTGGGGTCCGGCGAAAGAAACGGATAAGGCGCACCAGCAGAGCGCGTAAGGAGGAGAGAGATGGCGACAATCGCGGAATGGGTGAAGATTGACGGCGAGCGCGTGCTGCAGTCGTTGCAGGAAGCTTACGAAAAGCTGGGTGCTGCCGATGGAGAGTTGGTGCTGGATTTCTCCGCGGTGCGCCGCATTGATGGAGCCGCCCTGGCATCGCTCGAAAAGCTGGCTTCCGCCGCGGAAGCCAGGAACGTCAAGCTGGTGGTGCGGGCGGTAAGTGTCGAAATCTACAAGGTGTTGAAACTGGCGCGGCTGGCGCCGCACTTCACCTTCCTGAGTTGAGGGGTGCCAGGCTAATTAATTCCTTCCCGCTCATCTTCACCCTTGTCGATGTATGACGTGTGGCTAAGGACGAAGGCGAGAAGCTCCGTCCGGTTGGAAACACCCAACTTCTCAAACACGTGAAAGAGGTAGTTCTTCACCGTGTGCTCGCTGAGATTCAGGTGCAGCGCGATCTCACGGTTGGTGCGTCCCTCAGCTACCCCGCGCGTTACATCGAGCTCGCGCTTGGAGAGCAGCGCGGTGCCGTTGGCGTCCACCACGCTGCGCGGAACGGACTGCTGCGACAGCACCTGCAATACCATGCGCAGTTGCGCGCTGTTGGCCCAGATCTGGCCGGCATGAACGCAGGTCACGCACTTGATGAGAGTATCGATGGAATCGTCGCGGCAGACCACGCCTTCCACGCCCGCGCGAAAAGCCTCAACGATCACTTCGTTGTTCAGCGAATCGAGCAGGACGATCAGGCGCAGTTCCGGGAATCGTGCCCGCGACACGCGCACCAGGTCGAGACCCTTCCGCTCGGCGCCGTTGCTGCTGACGCTGACGACGGCCACATTGGGAGTGAACACGCGGGCGGCGGAAGAAAAGTCGTCGGTCGCAAGCGGCGTTGCCTGCGCATCGAAGCGTCCGCCACGGAGCAGGGTGTCGACAAGCATCTGGCTCGCCATCCGCGAGTTGTCGGCTACCAGCACACGAATTATTTGTTCCTGACTTGCTCCGTTATTCATTCCCCACCACGAAACTCAGTTCAATCAATTACCCGGGACATTTTCCTTCGAGCGGTCCAAACTCAAGGACAACATCAGCAACTCCGACCGGTTAGAGACACCCAGCTTGTCGAAGACACGAAACAGGTAGTTCTTGACTGTGTGTTCGCTGAGTTTCAAGTGCGAGGCAATGTTGCGGTTGGTCATGCCTTCGGCGACGGCGCGGATGACTTCCATTTCGCGGCGGGTCAGCACGTCCCGGCCGCTGGATTCCCCGGGGTCGCGAGGAATCGACTGCTGGCCGAGGATCTGCAAGACCATGCGCAACTGCGCGCTATTGGCCCAGACCTGCCCCCCGTGAACGCTTTGAATGCACTTCGCGATGACCGCAGGTGAATCGTTGGCGCAGAGAACGCCGGTGACTCCGGCGCGGAACGACTCGACGATGAGGTCGTCTCTCCAGGCTTCGAGAAGCATGATGGTGCAAACCTCGGCCCGATGCGAGTGAGCCCGCCGTACCAGTTCGACACTCTTGCGCGCGGACCCGTTGGGTCCGGTCGTGATCACCATTACATGCGGGGCAGCCTTGTCGAGTGCGCTTCGAAAGTCATCGGACGCCGACACGGTTCCCATGAATTGGAAACGTCCTTCTCCCAGTAAAGTGTCCACCACGACGGTGGCACTTCCCGTCAGGTCTACGACCAAAACTCGAATGCAGCCTGGAACGTCAGTTCCGATACTCATACGGCAAAGCCCCTACCAAGGCGTAAGCACAAATGGGTGACTGACAAGATTTCGTTTGAAGCGGGTTCGTTTTCGGGGGGATTGAACCGGAGTATAGCACCAGCTTTTGAGAATATGGAATAGGTTTTCGCAAGCCGAAGGTGTGCACTTCGGGTTAACCTGCCCCTAACCGGGTTCAGTTGTAGAGATATTCTTCTCTATCAGAAATGAGAAATGGGGGTCCATAGCCAGTCCCACTTGCTTCTGGAAGTAACTCGGAGTATCTTCTTCCTACCCAGGTGAGATGAAGGATGGCTCTGTGGTGGTACCCCCCCTTACCCGACCACTTGCCTTAGGCGTCCATTCAACAGTAAGCAGCGGTTATTGCATCCATTGCGTCGGAAGAGTATCTCCGAAGTGCTGAAATTGCAGGGACGGCGAGCCTTCTCGCAGTAAAAACTGGGTTAGACTATCTCTCCCCCTTTGCAAAACTGAAAGCCAAGGCCCGGAGTCTGTCCTTATCGGTACAGTCGCCGGGGAGAATTCGTTGTCGGCGAGCGCTTCGCGGGAGGTTCCGGGTTTATGAAAAGAATTCTGCAGGCAGGTTTGGTGGTAGCCGTCGGGATGGCGTTTTACCTGCTCGGACGGTACCAGTCACCATCGAAACCAGTGGCAACGGCAACGACCCGGCACATCCTTTATTACGAAGACCCGATGCACCCGCAGTACCGCTCAGACAAGCCTGGGACCGCGCCCGACTGCGGCATGGAGTTAGTACCGGTTTATTCGGATTCGATCAAGGCCTCGTTCGCGGCGGCCATGCCGGGCACGGTGACGATTGACGCCGAGCGGCAGCAGCTTTATGGGATCCGAGTCGCCAAGGCGGTAAAGACTTCGGGTTCGCGCAACGTGCGCCTTCTCGGCAATGTGTCGGTGGATGAAACGCGCGTCTACCGCGTGGTCGCGGGCGCCGAGGGCTGGGTCCGCGAAACATACGGCGATTCCGTGGGCACGCAAGTGAGCAAGAATCAGAAACTGGCGATCTACTACTCGCCGGAATTTGTCGCCCTGCAGACGGGCTACCTGTCGGCGACCAAGCGCACAACCTCGGCGGTCGAAGAGTCTGTGCGCGGCACGCAGAACTTCGCCGACCGCTTGCGCAACCTGGGCATGACCGACGACCAGATCAAACGCTTGGGCGACAGCAAAAGAATCCCCGACAACATTGAAATCTCTTCTCCCGTCGACGGCTTTATCATCTCGCGAAACATCGCTCCCGGACTGCGTTTTGACCGAGGCATCGAGCTCTATCGCGTGGCCGACCTGAGCCATGTGTGGGTGCTGGCCGACATCTTCGAAGACGAAGCCCAATACTTCCATCCCGGCGCTGTTGCCCGCATCACCATCCCGAATTCGGGCAAGATGCTTACCGCAAAAGTCAGCGACGTCCTGCCGCAGGTGGACCCGACGACGCGGACCCTGAAGCTGCGCCTGGAAGTGGATAATCCCGGATTTGCGCTGCGTCCGGACATGTTTGTGGACGTGGAACTGAGCGTTCCCGCCCCGCGTGGCCTCAGCGTGCCGGTTGACGCCGTGCTCGACGCCGGCGATCGCAAACGGGTGTTTGTTGACCTGGGCGACGGCCACTTCGAGACTCGCGAAGTCGTCACCGCTGAGCGCTACGGCGATCGCGTGCAGATCGTAAAGGGCTTGAAAGAGGGTGAGAGTGTCGTGGTCTCCGGCACGTTCCTGGTCGACTCGGAGAGCCGGTTGAAATCGGTCGCGAATGCGGGACCTCCGCCGGAAAGAGTCAACAGCGAAAGCCACATGTCAGCCAAGGACATGGGAGGCGGGCAGTGATTAACCGTATCGTCGATTTCTCAGTAGAAAACAAGCTGCTGGTGATCGTCGCGGCGGCCATGTTGTGCATTCTGGGCTGGTGGGCGATGCATACCGTCCCACTCGATGCCATCCCGGACCTGGGCGAGAAACAGGTCATCATCCTTTCCAGGTGGGACCGCAGCCCCGACGTTGTTGAAGACCAGGTTACATACCCGATTGTCACCGCCATGACGGGCGCGCCGCATGTGAAGACCGTGCGCGGCTTCTCCGACTTCGGCTACTCCTACGTATATGTCATCTTTGATGACGGCACCGACCTTTATTGGGCGCGTTCGCGCACGCTGGAATACCTGTCGAGCGTGCAGTCGCGTCTGCCCGAAGGGGTGAAGACCGAGCTGGGCCCCGACGCCACCGGCCTCGGCTGGGTCTACCAGTACGCGCTGGTGGACACCACCGGCAAGCATAGTCTCGCCGACCTGCGCTCGACACAGGACTGGTCGCTACGCTATTACCTCAAAGCCGTGCCAGGCGTGGCGGAAGTGGCGCCCATCGGCGGATTCACGCGGCAGTACCAGGTGAACGTCGATCCCAACCGGCTGCAGGCTTACAACATTCCGATCAGCCGCGTGGTGGATGCCGTGCGCGGCGGCAACAGCGAAAGCGGTGGACGCCTGCTCGAGTTCGGCGGCACGGAATACATGGTGCGCGGGCGCGGCTACGCGCAATCGCTGGAAGATTTCGGAAACATCGTGCTGCTGGCGGGCGATAAGGGCACGCCGATCCGTATTAAAGATGTTGGCAGCGTAACCTACGGCCCCGACCTGCGTCGCGGCGTCGCCGATCTCGATGGCAAAGGCGAGGTTGTCTCCGGCGTGGTGATCATGCGCACCGGGGAAAATGCGCTCGACGTGATCAATCGCGTCAAGGCGCGTATCAAGGAGATCGAGCCGGGGCTGCCCGCAGGCGTGAAGATCATCCCGGTATACGACCGGTCGGAACTGATTCAGAACACGATCAGCAACGTGCGGCAGACCATCATCGAGGTGGTCATCACGGTGGTGCTGATCATTCTCGTCTTCCTGTGGCACTTCCCGAGCGCGTCGATTCCGATTGTGACCATGCCGGTAGCGGTGCTGCTGTCGTTTATTCCCTTCCGCATGATGGGCATCAGCGCCAACTGCATGTCGCTGGCGGGAATTGCGATTGCCTTCGGCGAACTGGTGGACGCGTCGATCATCGTCGTGGAGCAGACGCACAAGAAGCTGGAGCTGTGGGAGCGGACGGGAAGACAGCGAGACTACCGCGTGGTGGTGAGCGGAGCCATCAAAGAGGTTGCCGGCCCGACGTTCTTTTCGCTGCTGGTGATTGCGATCTCCTTCCTGCCGGTGCTGACGCTGGGCGACCAGGAAGGGCGCATGTTCGGTCCGCTGGCCTACACCAAGACCCTGGCGATGGTGGTGGCGGCACTGCTTGCAATCACGCTCGATCCGGCGCTGCGCGTGTTGATGACGCGCGTGCAGAAGTTCGATTTCGAGCCGGAATGGCTCTGCCGCGTGGCGAATACGCTCCTGGTAGGCAAGATTCGAAACGAGGAGCAGCACCCGATCAGCGGCCCGCTGATGCGCGCTTACGAACCGGTGGTCCGCTGGACTCTGCGCTGGAAATACCTGGTGATCGGCGGCGCGCTGGCGCTCGTTGCCGTCAGCGTGCCGGTGTTACTCCACTTGGGGACGGAATTCATGCCCCCGCTCGATGAAGGCGCTCTGCTTTACATGCCCACCACTATGCCGGGCATTTCCATCGCCGAGGCGCAACGGGTGCTGCAAACCACGGACCGGGTGATCAGGAGCTTCCCGGAAGTGGATCGCGTGATGGGCAAAGCGGGCCGCGCAGACACCGCGACTGATCCCGCGCCGCTCTCAATGTTGGAGACCGTGGTCATCCTGAAGCCGCATTCGCAGTGGCGGCGCGTGGAAACCTGGTACTCGTCCTGGGCTCCAGAACCGCTGCAGAGAATCTTCCGTCATTTCACCCCGGACACGATCTCGACCGAACAACTGGTGGATGAAATGAACGCCGCGCTGCAGGTGCCGGGCGTCGCGAATGCCTGGACCATGCCGATTAAGGGCCGGATCGAAATGCTAACGACGGGGTTAAAAACCCCGATCGGCCTGAAGATCTCCGGCAACGACGTGCGGCAGATCGAGCAGATCGGCAAGCAAGTGGAAACCATCTTGCCCGCAGTTCCGGGCACGCGCAGCGTGTTTGCCGAACGGACGAGCGGCGGATACTTCGTGGATATTCAGTGGGACCGCGTGCAACTGGCGCGTTACGGCCTGACCATTGACGACGCGCAGCAAGTGGTCACCAGCGCCATCGGCGGCGAGAACGTCACCATGGCGATCCAGGGGCGCGAGCGCTACCCGGTGAATGTGCGCTACCTGCGCGGGTATCGCAGCGATCTCGATTCGCTGAAGCGCGTGCTGGTTCCGGCGGGAGCGAACCGGCAGATTCCGCTGGGCGAACTGGCGAACGTGCAGATCAGCAGCGGGCCGGCGATGATCCGCAACGAAAACGGGCTGCTCACGGGATACGTTTTCATCGACGCACCGACGCGCGATCCCAAGGGCTACGTAGACGAAGCCGGCGCTTTCCTGCGCGACCGCTTGACGATGCCGGCCGGTTACGCCCTGACGTGGAGCGGCCAGTATGAATCGATCCAGCGCGTGTACGATCGGTTGAAATTGATCCTTCCGCTCACACTGCTCGCGATCGTGTTCCTGCTTTACCTCAACACGAGGTCGTTCACCAAGACGATGATCGTGCTGCTGGCGGTGCCCTTCTCCGCGGTGGGCGCGGTGTGGTTCTTGTACTGGGCGGGATACAACATGAGCGTCGGTGTCTGGGTCGGGCTCATTGCCCTGCTCGGCATTGACGCCGAAACCGGCGTATTTATGCTGCTGTACCTCGATCTCGCGTACGAAGAGGCAAAACGCCAAGGCCGCATGAAGACCCTTTCCGACCTGCGCGAGGCGATCGTGCAGGGCGCGGCGCGGCGCCTGCGTCCGAAGTTTATGACGTTTGCGACGTTGTGCATCGGCTTGTGGCCGATCATGTGGGCGACGGGAACCGGTTCCGATGTAATGAAGCGCATTGCCGCGCCGATGGTGGGCGGAATCTTCACCTCGTTCGTGTTGGAACTGCTAGTCTATCCGGCGATTTACGAACTGTGGCGGCGTCGTAGCGTATCGCGGAACAAGATGGAACTGATCCGCCTGTGGTCGTCGGACGAGGTTACAAGCCGGGCGTTGAATCAGGAGTTGTCGGTGGCCGGGGAAGATTGAAGGCCCTGAAGGCGAGGTGGTCGATGTCGAATAGGAAAATTTACGGTTACGCGTCTGTCGGACTGCGAGTTGTCGTCGCGATTTCTCTGGCCCTGTCTGTAACGGCAGCGATAGCGCAAGACTCTCCAGCAGCGAACGACGCTGCCGCTGCCACGCCCGCGACTCCGGAGCAGATGCCGCCCCAGGCTCCCCAGATCACGTTCCAGAATGGAAGCCTCACCATCGTCGCCGAAAACTCGCGCCTGGAAGACGTTCTCAACGGCATCCATGAAAAGACCGGCGCCGACATCGATGTCCCGGAGGGTATGGGCGACGACCGCGTGGTGGTGCGGCTTGGCCCCGGTCCCGCCCGCGACGTGCTGTCGTCGCTGTTCTACGGCATGCCGGTGAATTACGTCATCGCCGGTGCGGAAGACAATCCGCTGGAGGTCCGCAGTATCGTTTTGACGAAGAGATCGGTGACGTCCGGTTCGGGCACTGCGGTCGCGCGGGGAAGTTCATACAATCCGGCGGCGGAGCGAGCTGCGGAGGCCCAGCGGGCAGCGATTGAGGAAGCGTTGCGGGCCCAGGGAGAAGCCGCAAATGCGGCAGCGAACAATGGCGCGCAAGGCCAGGCAAGCAATACTGCCGAACAGGCGGCGCCCGCGGTTCCGCAACCTGCCCAACAGCCCGGCACATTGCCAGCGCCGCCGCAAGTCAATGCCGCCGTAGCGGCGGGTGGCGCTGTCCCGGCTAACGATGGTGGTACGCAAACCGCGGATGCGGGAGCGGCCGCAGGTGGAACCGACGCGAGCGGGAAACCGCAACGCCCCATAGACCAAATGTCGAACATGATGTTCAAGATGTTCCAGGAACGGCAGGCGATGATTCAGCAACAGAAGCAGCCTCCCAAGCCGGCGACAACAGAGCCATAGTTCTCAGAGTCATTTCTTAGAGTCGTTTGGGCATTACTGAAGCAGTAGAACTCAGATCAGTAGCGGGATTCATCCTTTCGAGCCGCGCGAGCTATTGGTGTGTTTTGTCGAGCGCGGTACAATCACCGCTCCGATGACAGCTCGGCCAGGGGTGGCCGGCGAGGGTGAGTAAAAGAAGTCTGAAAATGATAAGAGATTTCAACTGGCAAGAACAGCCATTCCGGCGGCGCGCTTCATTCATCCCATGCGCGTTCGGCCTCTTCCTCGGTCTGTTGTTCCTGGGCTCCCCGTTATCGGCGCAAACAAAATCAGGCAGCTACCTGGCAATTGTCAGGTGGACGCATTTGAATCCAAACGAACACAGCACTTCCATGTGCATCATCGTGGGCCTGGATGGCCAGTACCATGCCGAGTCGCCCGCGGAAGTAAAGGGCCCCAATAAGGCAAAGAAGGAAGTGTTGCAGATTAGTACCGGGTTTCTTCCGGATGAATATTTCGAGCAGTTCAAGAAGCTGATCGAAACCAAGGAATTGATCGACGAAGGCAGTCCGGCGCGTCCGGCTGAACTGACGATCGCGAAGGAGATGGATGCGGTGGTGCTGAGCATTCACCGGCCCACGGGATCGCAGGATGTTCACTTCGTGGATTACGACGGCAGGCACCCGATTCCGAAGTTCGCCGCGGACTTCGTGCCGTGGATGAAAGCGGTGCGCGGGCTTGACGACATGCTGATTAAGGACCCGGAGAGCAACCTGTGCCACTCGCTGGAACCGACGGCCGATTTCCTGCCGCAAATGATTCGGCGCTAGCGATTTTCAGTAGGGTAAAAAGAATCGAAAGATAGTAGGTTTCACGTAAGCAGACAAGTCCGAAGATATTGCAAGCATTGCGTTTAGTACATTCCCATAGGTAATGAGAAACTCGATTCAAACATCGGTGTTCCAACTTGACACAGCTAGTCAGCTGTCATACGGTATCACCAACATTGAAGGGCAGGGTTGGGCGTCTCTGCGAGTCCGGCAGTTTAATACAAAGTTAAAATTGGCAGAGAGTTCACTTCGTGAGGACATCAGTTTAGAAGTTAGTGCAGGGGTCCCCCGCCTCGAACGGTCCTCAACCTGCAATCACCGAGACAAACTGTGGGTAGTCTCGAATCCTCGCGCGCGGCGACACATCGTCTAGGCATCAAACAGGGCCCGTAGTGCATATTCCAGTTTTCGCGAGGCGGCTAATGCGCCGGTGGGCGGTAACTCTTGTTACGAGTCTTACTCTGTTCAGAGTACCGTCCGTATTGTGCGAATCGCAGCCCAGGTACGTTACGCATCCGATTCCCATCTCGACGCAGCAAGCGGCCGACGTGACCTTCTGCTACCAGTGTCACGCCGACAAGAACCTGAAGTACGTTCACAGCGTGATCGCAACCGGGACCTGCACGAGCTGCCACACCTTCAAGACACAGGATGGAGAGACACAGGTAATTCTTACCGGAAGCGGGAAAGAATTATGTCTGCAGTGTCATGGGGACAAGGACACCGCACACGCCAAAGGAGTGATGCATAAGCCGGTCGAAGAGGGCTGCACCTCCTGTCATAACCCGCACAGCACTCCTTATAAGAACCTGCTCGTTAAAGCTTCGGCGGGTTCGGTCAAGAAAGACAATCTTTGCTCCGAGTGTCACGAAGAAGGCATCAAGCGCACGGAGAAGGGATCCAGCTATCACAACGCGCTGGACATGGGTTGCGAGACCTGCCACATCACTCACAAGACGGGTCCGGCAGGGAAGAAAGAATTCGATCATTACCTCACCAAGACTTCGCCCGCGCTGTGTCTCGATTGCCACTATGCCGCCGATCCGAAGATGAAGAAGGCGCACAGCAATCAGCCGATCGAGGGCAACGATTGCACCACCTGTCACGATCCGCACGGCTCTCCGGCACCGAAGTTGCTACACGCTAACGCACACGAGCCATTTGCCAAGGGACAGTGCGAGAAGTGCCACGCCGAGCCGAAGGACGGAAAGATCGTGATCGCCGAGGGCGGGAACCGCGCGCTTTGCTACAACTGCCACGACAAGAAGAAAGCGCAGGTCGAAGAATCGCGTACCAAGCATCCGGTGCCGTTCATGACGGAGACGTGCACTGATTGCCACGATCCGCACGCGAGCGTTAATGCCAATTTACTACGGCAGCCGCAGGGAATGATCTGCGCCAACTGTCACGAGAAGTCTACCCTCCCGGTACGGCATGGCCCTTATGAGCAGGGACAATGTGCCAGTTGCCACGATCCGCATGGCAGCAATGAGCCGCACCTGCTGCGCGCGAAAGGAAACAACTTGTGCCGCGGGTGCCACGTGGCGGGACAGGTAGGCGTGGTTGTGGGAACGAAATCGGTACTGCTGCCGTGGAACCAGAGAGTGACGCTGGCCGATTACGATCTCGCTCCCAAGATTGGTCTCGATCCGGGTGGAGAGACCGGGCATCCGCTCGCGGGGCATCCGATGACCGGCGTGAATACCCTGACCACTGAACGTTCCGTGATCTCGTGTGCGACCTGTCATCAGGCGCACACATCCAAGGGCGACAATCTCATCCCCGATAAAGTCGCTGATTCGATCCAGTTGTGCGAAACGTGTCATACGAAGAGTTAATCAATGTTGAAGAGATACAGTCCGTTCGGAGCAAAGGTCGCCACGGTAGCGATGGCGGCGGCTCTCGCCCTCTTGTCTGTTCCGGGCTACGGCTCCGATAAGACTCCCTCGAAGAAGACTTCCAAGAAGTCGAAGGAACTGGTTTGGCCTTTGCCGCCGGAGCAGCCGCGGCTCCGTTTTATTACCGAAATTCACGGAACTGAAGATGTGGAGCCGAGCAAGAAGCAGAGCGGGCTGGAGCGGCTCTCGGGCGTCCATCGCAAGGAGTTCAAACCCTACTTCAATAAACCGTTTGGGGTCGCGGTCGACTCCAAGGGCCGTATCTTCGTGACCGATAACGGTCAAGCAATGGCGTTCGTCTTCGATCGCGAGCATCACCAGGTTTCGTATATCGGCGTCGGCGGTCCTCCGAAACTGATGACGCCGATGGGCATTCATGCCGACGCGAAAGACCGCATCTGGATTGCCGATGCCGAAGCCAAGAAAGTGTTCGCGCTCGATTCGCAACTCACCTTGCGGGCGGCGATCGGGAAACAGGACGAGATGATCAACCCGGTGGCGATTGCCACCGACCTCAGCCGTAATCGCCTGTACGTGGTCGATTCGCAACAGCACTGCGTGCTGGTTTACGACAGTGAGACCGGGCAATTCCTGACCAAGTTCGGCAAGCGCGGAAGCGAGGATGGCGAGTTCAATTTCCCGACGGATGTGGCGGTCGGCGTCGACGGGCGTGTTTACATCGCCGATGCCATGAACCGGCGAGTCCAGATTTTCGATACCGACTACAAGTTCATCGACAAGTTCGGCCAGGAAGGCTTGCGCTGGGGGCAGTTCCGCAAGCCCAAAAGCCTGGCGCTGGATGAGTACCAGAACATTTACGTGGTCGATTCCGATTTCTGCAATTTCCAGATTTTCGACCAGAAGAAGCAGTTGCTGATGTTCCTTGGCGAGTTCGGCGATGGGCCGGGCCAGTTCGAAGTCCCGCAGCAGATTCGCATTGGCGGGGAGAACATGGTCTACGTTGTCGACCAGATGAACCAGCGGGTTCAGATTTTCAAGCTGCTCAACGGAACTCCCGAGTAGACGTGAGCGGCGGCAAAGTTTTGTCTGATGTAGGGCTATGGAGCAACAGAAGTGGGGCTCATTTTTGCAATTGGGGGTCACCGAATGAAACACAAACTGACGCTGTTGCTGATGCTGGTTTTGGCTTGCGGTTCGAGCTTTGCCCAGTATTCAGCAGTCGGCAAAGTAAGAAACACCAAGCATGACTTGGCGTCCGGTTCGACGGCTGTCGTGAAGGCGTCGGACTTGACCCAGACTTGCGGTTTCTGTCACGTGGCGCACATTTCACCAACCGCCCCGGCTGGAAACCAAACACCTTTGTGGAACCATAAACTCGGTGCGACCTTGACCGGCAAGTACGGCGGCACGGGAACGTTCGCATCGCTCAATACGGACATCGCCGCTTTGGGCGCAGCCACCTGGGGCACGGCGACCAGTTCGCATCTCTGCATGGCCTGTCACGACGGCACCATTGGCATGAACGCAATTTACAAGTTCACCGCCACCATCGGCGCCATCGCCAGCCATACGGACGTCAACGGCAAGCTGCTGACGACCAACAACTCCAACCTGGGTACCGACCTTTCGGGAACTCACCCGGTGAACTTCACTTACCAGGGTGCGGCCTGGCTGGCCACTCAAAAGCACGTCGCGGTTCCAAGCAACTATAGCGTTGGACCTGCGAACCTGCCGCTCGATGCGGCCGGGAAACTGCAATGCGCAACGTGCCACAGCGTGCACGATGCCACCAACACCTATTTCCTGCGTGACACGGTCAACGGCAGCCAGATCTGTCTTGATTGTCACCTGGCGACGTAGGAGCTCCTGTTCGTTAGGAGGATCTAGCATGAAACGCTGTGTACTGCCGATGCTGTTATTGGTCCTGGCCGCGACCTCGGCCATGGCCCAATATTCGGCTGTCGGCAAAGTTAAAAACACCAAGCATGACTTGGCGTCCGGTTCGACGGCGGTCGTGAAGGCGTCGGACTTGACCCAGACCTGCGGTTTCTGTCACGTGGCGCACATTTCACCAACCGCCCCGGCCGGAAACCAGACACCGCTGTGGAACCACAAGCTCGGCGCAACCATCACCGGCAAGTACGGCGGCACGGGAACGTTTGCGTCGTTGAACACGGACATCGCCGCCCTGGGCGCAGCCACCTGGGGCACAGCGACCAGCTCGCACCTCTGCATGGCATGTCATGACGGCACCATCGGCATGAACGCGATTTACAAGTTCACCGCCACCATCGGCGCCATCGCCAGCCATACGGATGTCAACAGCAAGCTGCTGACAACCAACAACTCCAACCTGGGTACCGATCTGTCGGGCACTCACCCGGTGAACTTCACTTACCAGGGTGCGGCGTGGCTGGCGACTCAGAAACACGTCGCGGTTCCATCGAACTTCAGCGTTGGACCTGCGAACCTGCCGCTCGATGCGGCCGGAAAACTGCAATGCGCAACGTGCCACAGCGTGCACGATGCCACCAATACCTACTTCCTGCGAGATACCGTCAATGGCAGCCAGATCTGTCTCGATTGCCATCTGGCGACGTAGCTTGCACCCGTAACGCCGGCCGCCGGTTGGCGGCGGCCACTAACTTCAGAGTTACTTGTCGGCTGAGGATGTTATGAAAAGCAAAATGCCCGTTGCTACGGTGGGAATGCTGGTGCTGCTCATGGCCAGCGCTTCGTTCGCGGCAACGTCGGCTGCCCGGACCAAACCCGAGAGCAGCGCCGTCATTGCCACCGTCAACGGGCATCCGGTTACGGAAGACATGCTCAACGAAAAACTTGAGCAGATCTATCCCAGCAGCAGCGTTCATACCAGGCCGGGAGGCACGCCCGAGCTCCGCCAGAAAGCGCTCGATGCGGCCATCCTGGAGGAATTGATCTGGCAGGACGCCAGGAAATCCGGGAAGGTTGTTCCCCGGGCCAAGGCGGAGCAGGAGATGCTTCGCGTTCGCAAGCTATGTGGACCGAAGGACTTCGATGCCGGGCTGCGCATGCGCGGCCTGAGCCGCGAAGAGTACATCAGGATGCTGCAGCGTCAACTCACCGTCGACGCTGCCAACAAGAAACGTGCCGCCATTCCCTCGAAGGTTTCGGCGGCGGAAGCAAAAGCTTTCTATGACTCGAATCGTGAGCGCTTTCACCGTCCCGACCGGGTGCGCATTCGCCTGATCCTGGCCGAGGTGGCACAGAACGCCAAGCCGGAAGAAGAGAAAGCGGCGAAAAAGAAGGCGGATGACCTCTACGCCAAGCTGAAAGCGGGCGCCGATTTCGCGGAACTGGCCGCCAAGTATTCCGACGATGAGTATCGCTTCCACGGAGGCGATGTCGGCTGGATGCACAAAGGCAGCATGGATCCGGAATTCGAACCGCTGGCCTTCAGTCTTCCGATAGGGCAAATTACGGCGCCGTTCCGCACGCCTCCCGGCTACAGCATCATGCGAGTCGAGGAGCGCGAACCGGCAAAAGATCTCACGTTTGAGGAAGTCCGCGACAAGCTCATCCAGCAGTTGACTGCCCAGAAGTCCAAAAAGTTGGAGCAGTCCTGGGAAGAATCGCTGAAGAAGAACGCTCGCATTGAAATGAAGGAAGCCGCTTCATCCGTGCCGGCAGCGTCAAGGCCGGCCGGCGTGGTGGCGTTGGCGGGAACCGTTGCCTCGCACTAGGACGATAGCGGAATCGTAATTGATGTACGCCAGAACCAAACTCGCGATCGCTTTGCTGCTCTGTGGCAGCGTGGGCGTGGCTCCGCTAGCCTGGGGCAAAGGCTCCGATCGCAACAGCAACAGCAGCACCCCGTCCACGCCAACGGGGTCGAGTCCAGTTCGCCCTGCCGCTTACGATGATGCGGAGTTTGGCGGAGAGTCACCCGTTTCGACGCCGGTCTCGGATCGACCCGGAACTCCGGTCGATCCCGCCGTTCCTGTAAACCCCGGAACTCCCACCGACCCGAACGCTCCTGCAACAGCGCCGGGCACGACGCCAGGTGCACCGGGAACACCCGGTACCCCCGGTACGACACCGGGAACCCCGGGCACTCCGGGAACGCCCGGCGGTCCAGGTGGCGGCCCGGGAGGTGGTTCGCCCGATCCCGCGAAGGAAAAGCCACCCAGCATCTGGATCTGGCAAGACAGCGACGAAGAGCCGGTGAAAGTTAAGACCAAGGCTCCCCGCCGCCACCTTTCGTTCAACCCGCTGACCGACACCGGCTTCTTCATGAAAATCAACGGCAATGCCAGCTTGGGCTACGACAACCAGACGCAGACGGCATCACCGACCTACAAGGACCTGAACTCGACGATCGAGCTGGATTCCACCGGCTTCATCTACAACCCGCAGTTGTTGAGCTTCGCGCTCACCACCACCTACAACCGCAACCAGATGGGGCTTGCCTCTCGCGACAACACCCTGAATGGCTTGTGGTACGGCGCGCGACTGGCGTTCCTCTCCGCCACCATGGTTCCCACCAATTTCTCGTTCTCGCGCACGAACGAGCAGTCGGATGGAAACCTGGCCACGCCTTTCACCACCGACGGGCGCAACATGGATTTAAGCGGCACCGTTCTCCGTCTTCCGATGTCGCTCGATTACCGGGTTGGAACCGGCAACTCCACCACCACGGACCTGGCGGGCCGCTACCTCGGTTACAAGTACCAGAACGGCTCGGTGGCAGCCAGCCGCAACTGGAATGGTTTTACACTTCGTCTCGGCGACGACTACCTGTCGAGCAAGACCGACTACGACGTCACCCACGCTTCCCAGATCAACAACTATCTTCACGCCAACCTGGAGAAGTCGTTCGGATCGCGTTTCCTGATGTACCTGGAAGCAGTACGGTCGAATTACAACTTCGGCCAGGATTTGACGCCGACCACCAAAGCGAATGTGACTTCGTTCAGCGGCGGCGGACACCTGCATGCTACCACGGCGTTGGACCTGGATTTCAGCGGCTCTCTCACCCAGAACGCCGTCAACATGCTGCAGTTGATTTCGCAGACCACCACCGTTCCGTTGCCGAACCCGTTGCCGGGAGCCGCCTTCATTGACACGCGCTCGCGCGGCTTCGGGACGTCGGCCACTTATCGCCCGTGGAAGGCGTGGACGTTCGGTGCGACGGTGAATTACACCAACTTCAAGTTGCCCGATTCGGTAATCGCTGCGACTCCGGCGTCTGAACAGCCGCGCTTGACCGACGGCAACATTAACGTCGGCGGGTCGGCCACCTATATGCACCCGATCTGGAAACTCGACTACAGCGGCGGTGCGTCGGTGAACGTTCAGAAGCAGTCGTTCGTATTCGACAGCGGCCTCGATGGCCGCTCGGTCGGCTACAGCATCACCAACGGCGTGCAGGGCGGTCACGACGACACGCTTCGCTATGGCGTGCGCTTCACGCTCACTCATGCCAACAATCCGGTGTTCTTCGACCTTCTCAGCAGCGATGAGAAGCTGCTCGATTTCGATTTTTCCAGCCGCCACTTCCGCGTCTTCAAGCTCACCGCGAAAGTGGAGTACCGCGACCAGGTGATTTCGTACGCCGGCTCCAACCAGGACCAGAGCGGCCTCAATTTCCTCGTCACCGCCAGCCGGAACAATCTCGACATCACGGTTGGACGCTTGACCACCAACGCGAACGCCATTTACTTCAACCCCTTGTCGCCGCTTGTCTCGGGTGGCTCGACCGGGGTTACGCCTCCCAGCACGCTGTTGATCCCGAACGCGATTTCCAGCAGTACCTCGGATACCGCCTACCTGCGCTGGCGGATTCGGCGAAACCTGGAATTCAACAGCCGCTATGACAAGTTCTCGTACACCTTGCTGGGTGCGGGCAACAGCCAGAATACGAGTACGCAGTGGGATAACAACATCACCTACAAGTTCGGTCGTTTCGACATCATCACCGGATACGAATACTTCAACGGGATCACCGACTTCTTCACCAGCACCGGTAAATATAACCGTCGCGTGAACCTGCTCTATTTCAAGGTTAAGTTCCCCTTCAGCGTGTTCTAGGCGGAGACAAATCAGAGATTGGGAAGTCTTTGCAAAAATTCGAGGGACCGAATCGGTAGCATCATCGCCGCGCTTGCTGTGCTCGCGTTGATGGCATTCCCGCTTTCTTACGCGGCAGGCGCCAGCGTTCCCACTGCGGGTACCGCCACTCCGCAGAAGCTGGTGTGGCCGCCGCCGCCGGAACCCGCTCGCATCATCTACCGCCACTCCTTCTCCAAGGCAACCGACCTCGGCTGGAACCGCGCCTGGTGGAAGAAGGTTATCGACTGGATGATGATGGAGGGAGACCCCTCCGTCCTCTCCAAGCCATACGCCGTAGCCTTCGATGATAACTGGCGCATGATCATTGCCGACGTTGGCAATCACGAAATCAAAATCTTCGATCCGGCCAAGCACAACATCAAGCGCATTCGGGGCTATAAGAAAAAGAAGTTCGGGATGCCGGTCGCGGTCGCCGTCGACGATCAGCAGAACATCTACATCGCCGATTCCGCCGCCGGCCGCGTGCTGAAGTACTCGCCCGAACGCAAACTGCTGGGGTTCATCGGCGGGGAAGAGGGTGGTTTCAAACGCCCCGCAGGACTCGTGTTCAATCGCAAGAACCGGTTGCTCTACGTGGTTGACACCGTGCGACCCAAAATCTTTGCCTACTCGCCCGACGGTCAGTTGGTGAAGCAATTCGGCAAGCGCGGGCTCGAGCCCGGCGAGTTTAACTATCCCACGTTCATTACCTGCGATCGTGACGGGAACCTGTACATCAACGACACCCTGAACTTCCGCGTACAGGTCCTTACCGCCGACGGCCAGTTCATTCGCGCGTTCGGAGCCAACGGCAACGGCTCCGGCGATTTGAGCCGAAGCAAGGGCCTGGCGCTCGATTCCGAATCGAACCTCTACGTTGCCGACGCGATGTTTTCCACCGTGCAAATGTTCGACCCCCAGGGACGCTACCTGATGAATTTCGGCTCCGAAGGTTCCAACGCCGCCCAGTTCTACATGCCGGCCGGCGTCACCGTAGATAAGCTCGATTACGTTTATGTCGCCGATCCATTCCATGGACGTGTGGAAGTCTTCCATTATCGGAGCGAAAAGAAGCTTCGCCCCGCCGGGGCAGGAGGCATGCAATGAAACGTGCCTTCGCTCTGCTGATCGCAGTGCTGCTTGGTGCGATCGCCTCGTTCGGGCAGATCCGCTATTCGGCGACCGGCGCCGTCATCAACTCGCGCCACGACCTTTCTATCACCAGCACCGGCAGCACCTACAAGGCCTCCACTCAGAC
>Ga0335069_10004006_pt1 | contig 21995 bp, 19 predicted proteins | sample Lox_Sample_11_FD_206714 | JGI IMG/M metagenome (GOLD analysis project Ga0335069, IMG submission 206714) | Soil microbial communities from Loxahatchee National Wildlife Refuge, Florida, United States - Lox_Sample_1.1 | ecosystem: Environmental > Terrestrial > Soil > Wetlands | place: USA...
CACTTGCGCAGATAGAACGGAGGTCAGCGCCGCCCCGAACAGCAACGCTTTGAATCTTGACATCTTGTACTCCAACTCCCGACTTCTGTGCCCGCAACGCAGGCTTCCACCGATTGAAAGCGAAGGTCGAGTATATCAAAACCAAAAATCGAGAATGAGTTCCATCTCGCTCGTAGTGCCTTTTTGAGTACCCTCATAGAATGCGTCTGACACAGCCCCGGATTCCCCCGCTCCAAGAGTCCGAATGGGATGCCGAAACGAGCGAGATACTCGAAAAACTGCGCCGCGATGGCCATGTCTATAACATCTTCGCCACGCTGGCGCGCCACCCGGATCTATTCAGAAAATGGCTCGTCTTTGGAAACCATGTTCTGTTCAAGTCGTCTCTACCGCCTCGCGAACGAGAAATCGTAATCCTGCGCATGGGTTGGCTCTGCCGCGCCGAATACGAGTGGGGCCATCACGTCGATATTAAGAAAGCCGGGCTCACTTCGGAGGAAGTGCACCGAATCGCCGCTGGCCCCGACGCTCCCGCCTGGAGCCCGTTCGACGCGACCCTGCTGCGAGCCGTCGACGAACTGCACAACGATTCATTTCTGAGCGATGCCACTTGGAAATCGCTGGCAGCGCACTACACGACCCAGCAACTCCTCGATCTGATCTTCGCCGCCGGCCAGTACAAGCTGGTTTCCATGGCTCTCAATTCGCTGGGAGTCCAATTGGAAGAAGGCTACGAGAGATTTCCCGATGCGGCTCAAGGATAAAGTCGCGATTGTCGTCGGCGCCGGACAAACGCCCGGCGACACCATTGGCAACGGCCGCGCCACGTCCATTCTCTTCGCACGCGAAGGCGCCAGCGTCGTGCTGGTGGACCGCGACCTCGCGTCGGCAGCCGAAACGCAGTCTTTGATCCAAGGAGAAGGCGGAAATTGCTTCCCATTCCAAGCCGACGTGACCCGCGAGGCTGACTGTCGCGCATTTGTCCAAGCTGCCATTAAGAAATACGGCCGCGTGGATATCCTGCACAACAACGTGGGAATCGGCATTGCTGACGACGAGATGTTGGCTCTTAGCGAAGAATCCTGGGATCGAATCATGACCGTCAATCTGAAAAGCATGTTCCTGTCGTCGAGAAACGTTCTACCGGTCATGAGAGAACAACGCTCCGGCTCGATTATCAACATTTCATCGATCGCCGCCGTCGCCGCCGCCGGCATAGTCGCCTACAAAACCTCCAAAGCAGGCGTCAACGCGTTGACCCAGCAGCTAGCCATCGACAACGCGAAATACAACATCCGCGCCAATGCGATCATGCCCGGACTCATGAATACGCCCATGGCGATCGAAGGAATCTCGAAGATGCGCGGCATTCCCAAAGACGATCTGATCCGCCAGCGCGATGCCCGCGTTCCGCTCGGCCAGAAAATGGGCACCGCCTGGGACGTCGCCTACGCGGCGTTGTTCCTCGCATCCGACGAAGCCAAGTTCATTACCGGCGTTCTGCTGCCGGTCGATGGCGGGCAAAGCGCTCGCATCGGCTGACCACCGGCAGGATATACTAGCCGCAACCCGGGAATTCATCATGTCCAATCTCACCTTCTCCTCTGCGACAGAATTGGCAGCGGCCATCCGCGGCAAGAAAGTCTCATCGCTCGAAGTCATCGACGCGCACCTGAGCCACATCGAAACTACGAACCCCAGACTCAACGCCGTGGTTAGGGTGCTCGCGAATTCCGCTCGAAGCGCCGCTCGCGAAGCAGACGCTGCCGTCGCCCGTGGCGATGCCCACGGCCCGTTTCACGGCGTCCCGATGTCGGTGAAGGACGCCTGGGAAGTGGCGGGTGTTCCTTCGACCGGCGGTACGCTGGGCCGCGCAAACTTCATCCCGAAGGCCGACGCGACGGTCATCGCCCGGATGCGCGCAGCGGGTGCGATCCCGCTCTGCATGACCAATCTTCCTGAAATGTCCATGGCGTTCGAGTCCGACAACCTGGTCCACGGACGCACAAACAATCCATACGATATCGCGCGCACTCCGGGCGGAAGCGGCGGCGGTGGCGGCGCGGCGATCGCGGCCGGTATGAGCCCGATCGAAATCGGAGCCGACCTCGGGGGCAGCATCCGGCTGCCTTGCCACTTCTCCGGAATCGCCGGCATACGGCCGACAACCGGCCGCGTGCCGCTCACAGGATATTTCCCGCCCGCAGTCGGCTGGGTCAGTGATCTCACCGCCGCCGGTCCCATGGCGCGAACGGTCGATGATCTCGCCGCGGCCCTGCCAGTCGTCTCCGGCCCCGACTGGATCGATCCAGGCGTCCACGACGTTCCCGCGTTCGATCCACGCAGCGTTTCTTTAAAGGGTCTTCGCGTAGCGTTTCACACCAATAACGGCATCATGCCCGCGCGGCCCGATGTTGCCGCCGTGGTCGTCAACGCGGCGAAGGCGATGGAGTCAGTCGGAGCTCAGGTCGAAGAAGCCATGCCGGCCGGCATCGAACACTGCTTGGACATTTTCCTGGGCCTCGCTACAGCCGACGGCGGCGAGGCCATGCGCAAACTGCTTGCCATTGCCGGCACAACACAGCCGCACGCGCTCTTGGAAGCAATGTTAGCGACTTCCGGCGAACAAAAAACCGCCGGATTCCTTCATGGAGTATGGGCTCATCTCACGATGTATCGTAGTTCGATGCTTAAGTTCCTTAAGAACTACGACCTGATCCTGTGCCCGGTCAATGCCCTGCCCGCGATTGAGCATGGAAAATCTTTCCAGCCCGACATCGTCCCGGCATTCAGTTATACAATCGCTCACAACCTGACGGGTTGGCCCGGCGCAGTCGTCCGCTGCGGCACCAGCACCGAAGGACTGCCCATCGGTGTCCAAGCCGTAGCGCGTCCCTGGCGCGAAGATGTAGCACTCGCCGTTGCGAAACATCTCGAGACTGCCCTCGGAGGATACCAGCGCCCTCCGCTCGCTGCTTCCTCCAAACACTAGCGGACTGCTGCTTTGATGATGCCGGCGCGCTCGGCGACGCTTCCCGGCTCGATCGAGATCAGCTCGTAGCCGCAACGCCGGTACGTCTCTTCGTGGACTTTCTCGAAACGCAGCGAATCCTCAAAGCTGATGCGTCGCGCCTCGGTCGGCGTGATAAATCCAAGATTGCGAATGAAGAAGACCCGCTTCTGGTAGATCTCCTCGCTTTGGACGCGTTCCAGTTCGCTCGTAAGAAACGGAGAAAGCGAATATCCAAGGTAGGCCGCCAATGCTGCGGTACACACAACGCACCGATCGTGGAATTGAACTTCGTCCGGCTGATGGCCCGCTCGAATCCGGCGGTCTCTCTGCAGTTGAGCAACTGCATCAATAAATGAAGGATCTCTCCAAGGTTCAACGATTCCTTGCGCCTGCGCGACTGCGATTACGTCTGTAGCCGCCTCTTCGACAACACTGAACCCATCAACTTCCAACTGCCGAAGAATCGCAGTCTTCCCCGCCCCCGGCGCGCCAGTAATGATGAACCTTTTCATCCAGTGCCCACTCAGCGCCCGCGAAGCGAACTACGTGGACAGCGGCGGCTCGCCTTCCTCAACCGTCTGCCGCAATCTCGGCCGCTCACCCGGCTTCCAAAGCTTCACGTTGTGGCTCACACGATAAGCCAGCGGACCGCCATCAGCCGTCTCGCTCCGCTCCAACGGCCGCGGAATACAAACGAATTCAGCGTCCAGTTCGTCCTTCGCCGCGCGGATCGTCGTGTAGCCGTGCCCGCCCCAATCGAGAAACGACAGATGCGGTGCGACCTCCGCATTGCTCTCAGTGAGCGCCCTTTGTAACTCACCGGTCCGATCAAGCGCCAGACTCGCGCGAATTCCATGCATCGCCGACAGATTCATCGCTCGCTGCAATTTCCCCTTGGTCGAAGACAAGTACGCAGCACGCATCGGAAGATCTTTCGGAAGCCGGTACTCCGCAGCTTCTGCGATGCACGGCGCTGAAACCGAACCAGTGACAAACTCCACACCCACCGGCGCAAACTCGTTCGGCGGCAGGTCTTTCGACAACACGCCTGCAAAGAACGCGTGCCGATCTCCGGCCACAGAAACAAATCCGGCCATATCCTTCACGGCATCCAGAATCTCGCCGCGCTCTGTTCTGTAACCCGCCCAATCGTCAGTCACCATCGACCCATAGCCCACCCCCGGCCACCGAGGCCCGGCGCCTTCCGGCAGATTATGGAAATCGATCCGGCAATCCAACATCCCCACTGAATTCCCCCAAACCTTCCACGGCGCCTTCGAAGCGCTCAGCCGCTCCACAAACCATCGTTTTTGCTCGGCGCCCAGGATGCTCTGCGGAGGCGCCGTCTTCCGCGGGTTCGCAATATCGACGCCACCGAATCGGATGTGCTCCGGTGGATGGCCGCCCTTGTATGCGCGCCCGGCATCGAGCGCTTCCACTACTTCCTCCGGCACGACGAACGGAAAATCCTTGCTCTGAAATTGCGCCGCCTCCGGCCGGTCCATTACGCATTCCGACCGGTACGATCGGTTGTCAGTCAAAATCAGATCTACATTGCTCCCCCAGCGAAAGGCTCGGAACAGTTTCAGACTTCCGATCGCTGCCAGATTGCCTGGCTCCAGCCCCAGCCCGTGATCATCGAATTTCTCAATCGCTGCGTCTTTCACTGCGGGAGCTTCGAACCGGTCCAGCGAAGCATCGCGCGGCTTCACCACCCTCGCAGGCTGGTACTCGAACCAGGCTTGATTGGCAGCAACTTTCCGAGTCTGCGCCGGACGAACGCCACCGAAATTCTGCTGGCTCTGCCATCCCTTCCAGGAAAACTCGTGGTTGTCCCACATACAAATGAATGGCCAGCGCGCTCTCGCATCCTGCAAATCCGGATCGTGGAGGTAACCACGATACAGCGCGCGATAGTCATTCACCGTAGTCGGCACATGAAAATCGGTGATCTTCTCGCCATGTTCGTACCGCACGATATCGCGGATGCGTCGCGCATACATCCCTTGCGGCCGATCCTCCGGATACCAGACCACCTCATAGACGAAATCACCGAGATGCAATACGAAGCCAAGGCGCTCGTTCGCCGGACGACGTTCATCCTCCCAGATCATCCTGCGATAGGCGTTCTGCGCGCCTTGTGTCACGTTCTGGCAGCTGACGAAGGCAAATCGCACGGCCCGGTCGTCATCGGGAGCCGCCGCCGTTATGGTTCGGCCAATCCTGCTGCCATATCCGTGCTCGTCGATAAACCGGTACCAATACTCTCGCCCCGGTTTCAGTCCAGCCGCCAGAACCCGGCACGTCCAATCCGCATCGGCGCTCATCGCCGCCTTTGCCTTCCCGACAACGTTGCGAAAATCGGCATCCTCAGCAATCTCGACTGTCACCCTGGTCGCGGAACTCCCACCGGCAGGCGGACGCCGAGTCCACAGCAACACGCTATCCGGATGAGGATCGCCTGAAGCCACGCCCTCGGGGAACAAATCCCGCCGCTCGCGCCAAGCCATCTTCGATAGCGCCGGACGCGCGCACCACGCCAGCGACGCCCCAAAGGCGGCCGCAGTAGCACCAAACTCCCGTCGCGTGAATCGCTTCATCAGTCGCTAGGCTAACAGTCCATTGACCCGTTTGCATCATTTAATTAACGACTCGATCCAACAACTTACTCGCGCAACGGCCGACGATCGTGGACACAGAGGTGGTATTTGAAATCGGAGCGAATATAACAGGCTTCAGAAGACACCAATGACCCAACCCGGCTCAAAATCCTCCTAACCCTTTTACAAAGAAAGGAATAGACCATGTTGGCTTCGTTTTTTCAAAACACCGCTTCGTGCCGCACGCACAACATCAGATGCGTCACCGAGGTAATGAGCAAGCAGCTTCCCCGTTCCCTCATTTTTCGGTTCATTTCTCTCTGAGAACTTTCCCCACGACAACTACTACCTATCCGTAAGGAATACTCCTGGATGCTCGTGCGTGGTATGGTCGTCCGCCTGGTAGAGTGGCGCGCGGAATGGTTCTCCGATCCCGCCCGCCGCTTGCAATATTTGCAGCGGGAGATGACGCGTCAACCCCAGCCGAAACCCACGCCGCGCCAGAAAAAGCCGCTAAGCAACGCCACAAAACTGGCGATCGGCTTCGTCTTTACACTTGCCTTCATCGCAACGGCGCTCCTGCGACCCGAAACCAAACGACTGCTGGGCCGCACGCTGGCGGCGATCTCGCTACCCGCCCTCAGGACGACCAAGCCGCGCACAAACTCAACTCCAATCCTCCACAGGACCGCTGCAACAGAACCGGCCAGGGTCTGGCTCGTCGAATCCACCGCCGATTCCGACTTATACAGCAACGGTCTTCGTATTCAGAAGCAATACCTCACCGGCACACAGCCCCGCGCTTACGTCACCTTCCCGCGCGATCGCATCGAGCCCTCAGCCGGCCAGTGGCGATTCCAACCAGCCGGCGTCGTCTTTCACACCACTGAAAGCCACATGGCGCCTTTCGAAGAAGATCACACGCAGACCCTGCGGCGCGATGGCGAAGGCATGCTCGAATATGTCCGGCGCAACCGTTCCTACCATTTCGTAATCGATCGCTTCGGTCAGGTTTTTCGAATCGTTCGAGAAAGCGATTATGCCAATCACGCCGGTCATTCCATCTGGGCCGACGAGAAGACGGTCTATATCAACCTGAATCAGAGCTTCCTCGGCATAGCATTCGAAGCGCAGAGCCGTCATGAGGACGAAGGACTTCCCGTAAATCCCGCGCAAGTCCACGCCGGCCGGATCCTCACGGAAATGCTTCGCGCCATCTACGGTATCCCCGAACAGAACTGCGTGGCGCACGCGCAAGTGTCCGTGAACCCTGCAAACCTCCGCGCGGGATTTCACGTCGATTGGGCTGCCAATCTGCCCTTCCACGACCTTGGACTCAGCGACAACTATCGTCAACCGCTCCCCAGCGTCCTCATTTTCGGATTTGGCGTCGACAACGTACTCGCCGGAGCTGGCGGAGAATCTCTGCGGCAGGCGCTGCAGGCGGCCGAGGATCAACTTCGCGATCAGGCCGCTGCTCAAAACATGCCGCTCAACCGTTACCGCGAAACATTGCAGAAGAAATACAGAGAAGCGCACTCGGCACTTCATGCCAAGGGCCTCCTCGGGGAGAACAATTCATGAACAACTCAAAGACCGCTTCCGCGATCGGCCTCGACGTTGGCACCAGTCGCATCGTCGCCGCCCAACGTCTCGACAAAGACATCCAATTCCAAACGCAACTCAACGCCTTCGTCAATCTGCCCTTCTCTAAGCTGACCCAGGGCGTGTTGAAGAAAGAGCACATCCCGCACTTGCTGCAAGACTCGGAAATCACTGTTTACGGCGATGAGTCCGAGCGCTTTGCCAATCTCTTCCACAAAGAAACCCGTCGCCCAATGTTGCGCGGAGTCCTGAATTCTGAAGAAAAGGACAGCCTCCTCCTAGTCCGCAGCATTGTGACTCTTCTCACGGGCGAGGCGAACGGACAAAACCAAAAGCTCTGCTTCAGCGTCCCCGCCGCACCGATGGGCGCCGATCAAGAAGTGAATGCACATGAATCCGAACTGACCAAAATGCTAACCGAACTCGGCTATCAGGCGCGCAGCATTCCCGAAGGCCTGGCCGTCGTTTATGGCGAAATGGAAAGCTCCAACTACACCGGCATCGGCATCAGTTGTGGAGGCGGTCTGTGCAATGTCTGCCTGGCCTATCTGTCCGTCCCGGTTTTCAGCTTCAGCATCCCAAAAGCCGGCGACTACATCGACTACAGCGTCGCCAACCTCCGCGGTGAACCCGCGACACGGATCCGCACCATCAAAGAAGAATCGTTCCACTTCAACGGTCACTTCACCAATAAGATCCACCAATCCCTCAGCACCTACTACGAAGAAATGATTCAAGCCTTGGTGGTCTCGTTGAAAGACGCCTTCGCCAGCACGCAAAGCATGCCCAAACTGAACCGCCCGATCCCAATGGTCCTGAGCGGCGGCACCGTAATGGCGCCCGGTTTCCTGGACCGTTTCGAGAAAGTCCTCCGGGCCACCGAAATGCCGGTAGCAATCTCCGAAATCCGCTTGGCCGCGAGCCCTCAACACTCCACCGCAAGAGGCGCCCTGGTAGCCGCCCTAAGCGAAATGTAGGAAAGTTTGAAGAATTTCCGGAATCTCAGCGTCCGGCAACAAGCCCACGACCTGACGCTCGAAATATACAAGATAACCGCGCGCTTTCCGCGACAAGAACTGTATGGTTTGACTGGGCAACTCCGGCGGGCGGCGTCCTCTATCCCAGCCAACCTTGCGGAAGGCTGTAGCCGGCGGGCGACGCGGAGTTCGCCCGCTTCTGTTCCATTGCTATGGGCTCCGCCGGGGAACTCGATTACCACTTAGTGCTGGCAGGTGATCTAATGCTAATCACGCCCGAAGAATATGCGGAATTGGCGCAACGCACTACTCAAGACGAATGTTAACAGCCCTCTATCAAAAGCTCACAGCCAACCGCCAAAAGCCAAGAGCCAAAAGCTAATCGCTAACAGCCAAAAGCTCAGCCCCCACCTAAACCATGCCAAACTATTAGTCGAGGGCCTGACTTCTGGAGGAGCTGCAAGCGAAGGCAGTGGCCAATAACAATCTCACCACCAGTCCAGACATCGACGGGCTGTGGTTCAAAGACGCGATTATCTACGAGGTTCACGTCCGCGCCTTCAGTGACAGCGAGGACGACGGCATGGGGGACTTTCGGGGACTGACCCGAAAGCTCGACTATCTCCAAGACCTCGGCGTTACGGCTCTCTGGCTTCTTCCGTTCTTCCCTTCCCCCTGGCGCGACGACGGCTACGATATCTCCGACTATACCGATGTTCATCCCGCCTATGGCACGTTGCGCGACTTCCAAAACTTCCTCAAGCAGGCCCATCGTCGCGGAATCCGCGTTCTGACCGAGGTTGTCCTTAATCACACATCTGACCAACACCCATGGTTCCAGCGCTCGCGCCGGTCACCCCCTGGTAGCCGTTGGCGCGATTTCTACGTCTGGAGCGATACTCCAAACAAGTATCAAGACGCTCGTATCATCTTCAAAGATTTCGAAACCTCGAATTGGACCTGGGATCCGATTGCCAAAGCATATTACTGGCACCGCTTCTACTCCCACCAGCCCGATCTTAACTTCGACAATCCGCACGTGAAAGAGGCCGTCCTTGAAGTCATCGACTTCTGGTTCGACCTCGGCGTCGACGGGTTCCGGCTCGACGCCGTCCCCTATCTCTACGAGCGCCAAGGAACCAACTGCGAGAACCTGCCGGAGACCCACGATTTCATCCGTCAGCTGCGCGCCCATATCGATTCGAAATACAAAGAGCGCGTGCTCCTTGCAGAAGCCAATCAATGGCCCGAAGACGCCGCAGCCTACTTCGGCAAAGCCGACGAATGCCACATGGCTTTCCACTTCCCGCTCATGCCCCGCATGTTCATGGCTATTCGCATGGAGGACCGGTTTCCGATCCTCGAAATTTTGCAGGAAACGCCATCGATTCCGCCGACCTGCCAGTGGGCCTTGTTTCTGCGCAATCACGACGAGCTCACTCTCGAAATGGTCACTGACGAAGAGCGCGACTACATGTACCGCGTCTATGCGCAAGAGCGCGGTATGCGCATCAATCTCGGAATTCGCCGCCGCCTCGCGCCGCTACTCGAAAATGATCGCCGCAAGATCGAACTGATGAACGCTCTGTTGTTTTCGCTCCCCGGCACGCCGGTGATCTATTACGGCGACGAGATCGGGATGGGCGACAACATCTATCTCGGCGATCGCAACGGCGTTCGCACACCGATGCAATGGAGCTCCGACCGCAACGCCGGTTTCTCGCGCACCAATCCCCAGAAGCTCTATCTGCCGATCACCATCGATCCGCAATATCACTACGAGTCGGTCAACGTTGAGACCCAGCAGAACAATCCGCATTCCCTGCTCTGGTGGATGAAGCACCTGATCGAGCAGCGCAAGCAGTCGAAGGCCTTCAGCCGCGGCTCGCTCGAGTTCCTTCGGCCATCGAATCGCAAGGTTCTAGCTTTCTATCGCCGCTATCAGGATGAGACCATCCTGGTGGTTGCCAATCTGTCGCGGCTACCGCAACATGCAGAGCTCGATCTCTCGTCGAATAAAGGCCAGACACCCGTCGAGATCTTTGGCAGAACCAAATTTCCGATCATTACCGACCAACCGTATGTAATTACGCTAGGGGCCCTGGGGTTCTATTGGTTTTCCATCGAAGCACGCCCCACGCAGGAGTCTACGCTGACGCCCGCCCAGGAAGCTGAGTTGCCTCTATTAGCGGTTGAGTCGTTCGAGAAGGTTTTCGAGCGCAGCAGCTTTGCGGCCTTGCTTCGTTTCTTGCAACCTTTCCTGAAGACGCGCCGCTGGTTCCAGGGCAAGGACCGGACGATCCGCACCATCGATATTGCGGACCAGGTACCCGTCGCCACTGCCGCGTCTCAAATCCTCCTGGCAGAAATCGAGTATGTCGATGGCGACCCGGAAATCTATGTGCTGCCTGCCGCGGTAGCTTACGGTGAGGCAGCCGAGCAGATCAAGTCGCGCCTTCCCGGTGTGTCGAGCGGACGGCTGCGAACAGCCGACGGCGCCGAGGGCATTCTATATGGCGCGGTTTGGGACCCTGCGTTTTGCGACGCTCTGCTCGGCGCGATCGCGAGGCGGCGCCGCATCCGCGGGGAGCATGGAGAACTGGTGGGGTCGCACAACCGCGTATTCCGGCAGGTATGGGGCGAACGCCATCCGGATCTGGGCGTCTCAGTCGTCTATGCTGAGCACACTAATACGTCAGTGATCTACGGCGGCCGGTTCATCTTGAAGATCTATCGGCTCATCGAGCGCGGTATTCATCCGGAAATCGAATTGGGCGCCTTCCTCACCGAAAAACAGTTCCCGCATGTTGGACCTTACACCGGCGCAATCGAGTATAGGCCCCCCGTCGGCGAATCCATGAGTGTTGCCGTGCTTCATGGGTTCATCCAAAACCAAGGCGATGCCTGGCATTACAGCCTGGATCGACTGGGGCAGTTCTTCGAAGCCGCGCTCACCCGTCACGAGCAGGAACACACCGCGCCGGAGGGAAACCGCCATCCGCTCGTGCTGCGTAATGCCGACCTTCCTCAACATGTGCACGAATTGATCGGCGCATACGGAGATTCGGCGAGACTGATCGGCCAACGCACCGCGGAACTGCATCTGGCACTGGGATCCGAAGATACTGATCCGCGCTTTGCTCCCGAGCCTTTCACCGACCATTACCGTCAGGCCTACTATCACGGCATGATGGGTCTTATTACAGAGACCTTCCAGGCGCTCCGTCAGCGGATATCGACGCTGCCCCAATCCGCCCAGGAAGATGTTCAAAAGTTGCTCGGAATGCAGGACCAGGTACGCAGGCGCTTCCGGCTGATTCCCGAGCGAAAGATCGCTGCATTGCGAATCCGGCTGCACGATGACTTGCGGCTGGAAAAGATTTTGTACACCGGCAAGGATTTTGTATTCATCGGCCTTGGCGGGAGGCCCGGCCGCCCGCTCAGCGAGCGAAGGATCAAGCGATCTCCGCTGCGCGATGTCGCGAACCTGCTTTTGTCATTCGAATACGCCGCCAACTCCGTGCTTCACGACCAGGTTCCGGGCATTACCAAGCGGCCCGAATCGATTCCGGCGCTCGAGTTCTGGGCAGCTTACTGGCGCGACTGGGTCACCGGCATGTACTTAAAGGGTTACTTCGAAACCGCGCCAGGGAGTTCGCTGTTCCCGCCAAACGATGCTGACATCCGGGTCCTATTGGATGCTTCGTTTGTAGAACGAGCGCTCGAAGAAATTGGACGGGAATTAACTGAGCGCCCCGAGTGGGTTCAGGTACCGGTGCGCGCGATTCTGAGAATCCTCGAACTGGCTAGCTAACGGTTCGAACTCAGTGGAACGCCGCGGTCCCAGAGCGCCATGCCGCCGATGCTCGGCCCCGAGATGACGATTTCAACCCGGCGGTTTTGTTCTCGCCCGGCCGGCGTGGAGTTGGATACGATCGGCCGGTCTTTGCCGAAGCCAGTCGCCCGAACGAAGGTCCGGTCGACGCCGTTAGCCACAAGCACTTCACGCACCATGTCCGCCCGCAACTGCGAGATTTCTCGATCTTGCAGCGGGCTACCCTTGTCATCTGTGTAGCCTTCCACGGACACGGTGAGTCCTCGATGATCCGAGACGAGCATTGCGATACGTTGCAGCCTCTCCGCAGCGCCGGGCATTAAGGCGTTCCGGGATGGATCGAAGACGGTGTCAGGCACCGTTGTAACGATCCCGCGTGGAGTGTCGCGCGTGGCAAACTGCACATTCGCGCGGGAGATCAACTGCGCGCGAGCCTGGCGTTGATTGGCGTCCGGTTCGAGTGGAATCGCTCGCGCTTCGATCGGGGGACGCGCTGGAGGCGGGGCTGGATGCTGCTCCGCTTGAGCCAGTAGCTGCGCGCGTCTGGCCTCCGCGGCTGCACGCTCCGCCGCTATCCGATCTCGCTCCGCGGCCGCACGGTCAGCCTCGGCTTGCGCTGCCGCCGCTTGCGCCTCTTCAGCTTCGATCTGCGCTTTCGTACGGGCGCGGCTTTGTTCCAACCGCTCCTCCTGTCTCGATTCGATCCGCTGTTCTACGTCGCGATGTTTGGTAGCGATAGTGCGAGCGTCCTCCGCCATCTGCGCCGCTTCGCGTGCGCGCGAGATGATCATATGCGTGTCCTGCTTGCGGGCTTGCATGTCCTGCGCTTCGGCTAGAAGAGACTCGGCCTTGTGAAGTGTATCCGGCGCCACGCGATCCGCTCCCATCGATCTCGCGATCTGTATGGCGTTCTGCGCTTCGTAAACTTCGAGAATCGATTCGTAACGGTCGTAAGAGACTTTTTCGGCTTCTAACGGAGGGCGCGGCGGACCTCCGTTTACGACCAGCGTATAGTGGCCGCGTGGCAGCAAATCGTATTTCACATTTACCGGCTCGACCGTCCCCATCGTATCCGGCCGCACGACGTTCTCCAGAACCACTACGTCGCTCGGCGTGGTCACCGCGTAGTATGGCTCGGCCGTAACCATCAGTCCGAGCGCTTGCAGTTCAGTGGTGACACTAATCTTGGCCTTATTCGAGCCATCAACTACTAGCTCACCAAGATTCTTCGGCCGCCCTTCCGGAGTGATCGCCCAAAGCACATAGGCCAAATACTCGCGCCCGTAAAGTGTCGGCGCTTCCAGATGGTCGAACTTCGCGTCGATCACCACGCGGCCGCGCTTACTTTCGACCATGGCGCTGCCCTTCGATCTGGGCAAGAGCACCGTACCTTGGAAGTCAATCATAGTCGGTCCATCACGATGTCCATAGTTCACAGCCGGCAGCGTGCGCGACACGACGGTGACCCGATAAATCGGTTGGTGATCGCGATCGCCAGGACCTGGCTGCGCCCATGCACCGGACGCAAAGAGAATAACCAAGCATGCTGGAAGGGCCCTGCAACTCATAGGAATAATCTCCTTGCGCCCGACGTGCAATGCGCTGGCCGTTTTGTTTCTCTTGCGTTCGGTGCAAGTTACGTGGGGTTACAACACGTGACAGAGTGAAAAAAGCTCAAAGCGAACGCAGGAAATTCAGGACATCCTGTTTCTGGTCCATCGTCAGAGCGCCGAAGTTGACGATCACCTGGTGCGCTTCCGAGCCTTGACTGTCATGAAGACGAATGGCCTCCAGCAGGTCTTTCGTGCGCCCGTCGTGAAGCAGGAAGATGCGGTCGCCTAGTCCCCAAAGAGGTGCGGTTCGCCAGTCGCCCGGATTCGCCTGCCCCTGAGCGATACCGTCGTTGAGCACTTGACCCATATTGTGCACGGCAAGATCAGAGTAAAGATGGACCGTTTGGCCGCTGACGGCGGCAGATGCGACCTTTCCGGTTTGCAGGCTCGGCGTATGGCACATGGTGCAGCCAATGGAGTCAAAGGTCGCGCGGCCACGATCGATCGAGGGGTTCGTCGCCGACGGGATCGGCGGAGCGAGGAAGCGCATGTAGAACGAGAACAGGGTCACGTCAGAATAGGTTGGCGTGTCGACACCGGATTTGTCTTCCGGAGTTGTGGTGACCGAGCAAGCCGGATCGCCTTCCCGCTCCTGCGGAAACAGCTCGTTCGTAACTCCGATCTCCACGTTGTACGCCTCACCGGAGAAAATCGTGAGCGACTTGTTCTGCGCCTTCCATCCATAACGCGTGATCGTTCCGTCATTGGCGCTGGTATTGAAGTGGCCTTGAATTCCCAAGGCCTTTTTGCGAGACGAATTCGCCGCGAGGTTCTCGATGAGCGCGGCGTCGGGTATCGATTCAATGAGTCCCGCGCCAAAGACCGGAGTCGGAATGCGGAGGCTCAGGTTTTGCGTTTGCGAAAAGTCTGGCTGCGTGATTTTACAACCTGTCGGAGCATCCGAGCGCCCCGTGATTACGAACAGATCGTGGACACCGCCGTCTGATCGAAATCGCACCACGCGGATCGGCCCGTCCGATTGAATGAAACCGGGAACCCTGTTCATTGCACCTGATCTTGTTGCAACTGCGACCTGGGGGTTAATCGCTGGACTGGAACCACCGACTGCGGGCTGGGCATGACATCCCGCGCAGCTATCGAGATTGAAGCGCGGGCCGAGGCCATTTGCCACGCCATCAACTTCTCGAAAGGTGTCGAGTCCCTTTTGAAACATCGCAAGTTCGGACGTCGAAAGTCCCCGCAAGGGAACACCCGTCTGAACCGGTCCGGTGCGCGGACCGGGATCCTTTTGCGCATCGAGGCTGGAAACACCAGCCAGAAAAAACGAGCACACTACTCCTAGAACGATTTTCATGGCCACTCCTATTGGTGATTGTTTGAAATTAGGGCACGGTTCAGGACTTCAACCGTGCCCGGCGAACATCGGGGATTGAGTCTCAGCGGCCGCCCGGGGCTGGGGGCCGATCGCGTCCGGGGCCGTTGGGAGGCCGCGGCTGTTCCGCCTGCAGCTTTTTCCACTGCTCGGCGTTGAGGACTCTTCGAATTCCTAAGAGCATTCTTGCGTTTGCTTTTTCAAGCTCCGCTCGCGCCTGTGCGACGCGATCAATCTGCGTGAGAATCTTCGATTCTTCGGGCTGATCCGCCGACATGAGCGGCTCCAGACCGAGTTCCTCTTTTTGCAGCGATGCATTCAGGTCGATCAGTTTCAGCCGGCTTTGCTGAAAAACATCGTCCATTCGTTTTTGTTGGTCGCTCGTCAGACCCAGCTTCTGGGCCATTACCGGGTTATCCCACCATCGGCCCGGCGGTCCACCATGGAAAGCCCGCTCCATTGGGGGACGGTTCCGTTGTGGGGGTGGCGGACCACCGGGTTGTGGAGGCCCGGGCGGCGGCCCATCCTGCTCGGCAGCTAGTTCGGCTGGCCGAGCCGGGCCGGGAACACCGGGCTCCGGTATGTTTTGAGCTAGTGCCAAAGCGCTGCCGAACAGTACTGTTAGTACCAGCTCCTTTCTGTGTTTCATCGCGTTGTACTTCCTCCTCGTGAATTTGTCGAATCCCATGCGACGAGGTCGATCAGCGGCTCCATCGGAGCGGGAACCGCCCTCGAGACCTCGGCATCGATCTGTTCCAGCAACGCCGCATCGGCCTTCGCCATTTCCTGCCGGTGCCGCTCGTTCATCGTCCTTTCGTAGAACGGGAGACCCACGGCGATCGACAGGGCTGCGACTGCGAGCGCCCAGCGAAGTGGGCGCGTGGTTTGCGGTCGAACGGCAGCAAGCTGACGAACGCTTTGGGGAGCGCCACGCATCTGTTGCTCGCTCAACCTGTCCACCGTCGCCCCAAAGGACTGCAGCGTGGTTTGGATTCGCGCAACCTCGCCGGCACACACCGGACACTCTCGAAGGTGTGACTCCTGCTGCGGCGTCCGCTCGCCCGCCAACCAATTCGAAATCTGTTCTGACGTTAAATGTTGGTTCATCGCAGATTCTCCATGCGTGCTCGAACCGTTTGTAGTGCTCTGAATAGGTGAATCTTCACCGTTCCCTCTTTGATTTTTGTAGCAGCAGCGATCTCGGCAATCTCCATGTCTTCTACGAAGCGGAGCAAGAATACTGTTCTCTGGCGTTCGGGCAGACTTTCCGATGCGCGCCAGATAGCATGCAGTTGCTGCTTCGCTAAGGCGCGTGCTTCGGGCGACCGATCGCGAGTCACGATTTCATCGCTCGCTCCGTCGAAATCGAAATCCGCCGCCCGGTTCCGTTTCCAGAATTGAAGCCGCCGGTTGCGCGCGTGATCGCGCACGAGATTCACGGCGATTTGAAGCAGCCAAGTGACAACGCTCGACTCGCCGCGGAATCCATCTTTCGCGCGGTAGGCCTTCAGGAAGCAATCCTGAGTCACCGTCTCGGCGGCATCGCGGTCGCGTAAGGAGGCCAGCGCAAAACGAAATACCCGGGGCCAATGCAGCCGGACTACACCGTCGAAGTCTTCTAACTCTGCCGCGCGGCCCCGGAAAGCGTCGGTCATCAGCGTTGATGTCGCCATCGGCTGCATTCGGCGGTGTAGACGATCCGGCCGGCAACGGAGTTTACATGATTTTGCAAAAGAAGTAGCCTACTCCCTCACGATGGCCTGGAACGAAAGTACCTTCGCGCGCAGCAGCTTACGATAATTCTTGGCTAAACCAGATCTAATCCTTTTGGCTATGCCATTTAGAGAATTGTAACGTTTGGCGGGTGATGATAATTTCGTCGTACGAAAGGTTTTCTGCGCGCTTGAGTAAATCGGCGCCGGAAAAGCTGTCTGACCCCACTCCTCCTCCGAGGGTAGACAATCCGGAAGCCGTTCACGACCTCTGAACCGGCTTCCGGAGCTTTTTTTTCTAATCTCCGATCACGGGTTTACCGCTATAGTGTCCGGTACGTCCTTGCAGCCATCTACATGGACTGTGTAAGTCATCGAGCCCGCCATGTTTACTTTGCAACCAGTAGTGTAGTTGCTGTCGTCATACTGTCCCGTCGCCCCGTCGCAGTACTTTTTGAGGTCGTCCCCATTCACATTCCAGGGGCTTTGAATACTGCCGCTTGGATACCAGATAATCGTTTGGCCTTGCTTGACTGAATTTTGTGGTGGTTTCATCACTGCGGACGTGCCACCCTGGCACACTACCTGGACGAGATACTTGTCCTTTTGAGCCAGTGTCAGGGATGAGGCCGTCCGGATTGGAATATCCGATCCGCCTCCAACATCAGGATCCGGACAGTCATCGGGATTCTGACATTTGTAGCTGTAGTACCGCAATTTGGGGTAGATCCCCTGCCTCACTGTGCAGGTGGTGACGCCGGAATTACCCTTGTCGCACAGCTGAACACCAGGGTTGAAGTTGACTGGTACCGGAAACCTCAGGGTATCTCCGGACCTGACGAAAGGAATCATCTTGTCGGTGACGCCGAGCATCATCTGGATATCGTGATGGCTCCCCCATCTCTGGTATCCGTATCCGAGGCCCAGGCCGAACCCGATCAGCAGAGCCAATACAATTAGTAGTTTCATTCGTCGTCTCCTTTGAGCAAAATGTGATGCGCTACTTAGGCCGGGCCTGCGCCAGATAGCGCTGATACCGCGGATCGGCGCGTATTTCTTTGAGATCGAGCGCCAGATTTACTTCTACTGTCGAGATTCCTTTTCGCAGACAATCCAACACGAGATTGAGAGCTTCGTCCTTACGTCCGAGCAACGCCAATGCCTGTGCTTTTTCGAGTTGTGATTTGGCATCGGGCGCGCCTAATGACTCGGCTTTTCGTATATCGGCGCCGGCTTCTTCGCGCCTGCCGAGTTTCGCATGATAAAAACCCAAGGTCACCCAACTTGATCCGCGGCGAGGATTTGTGGCGAGGACTTCCTCGAGAAGTCCGGCCGCCTTGGCATAGCTCTCGCGCATTTGTTCTGGCGAATCGAGCATCCTGTAGCAATCGCCGATGTCTCGCCAGGCGATGTGGTTCTTGGGCTGGAGGTCGCGGGCTTTCCCATAATCATCGAGCGCAACGCGATATTTACCGGCTTCGAAAGCAATGCCACCGAGCCCAAAGTAGGCTTGAGTATTGGGCGCACGCTCCAGACTGCGCCGGAAAGCATCCTCGGCGTCGGCATTCCGGTGCAGGTTCACATACATGGTTCCGAGGCTGGCCAAAGGGAGCGCAACATGGGGCGCTACTGCTGCCGCTTGGGCGTATGCGTCGGCAGCCTTCTGATAATCGCCGGCCCGAGAGAGAAGGAAGCCGAGTTGGTTGTACGCAGGCCAAAAGTTTGGCCGTTCTTTGAGCAAGTCGCGGTAGACCTGCTCCTGTTCGGGAGTGCGGCCCAGATCAGCAAAGGCTTGAGCCTTGTAGTAGAGGATTTGGGGATTTCCAGGATCAAGCCGAAGCGCGCGCGCGAAACCATCCATGGCTTTTTCGGTGTTGCCCGAGAACAGATCGAACAGCGTGCGACTCAGGACGGCCTTCGCTGAGTCTGGGTTATAGCGAAGCGCGAGGTCCGCGTTACTGCCAGCGAGGCTCAAAGCAGCAGTGTCGTTCGAGTTCAGAGACCGGCGGACGTATGCCATTGCGATTCTGGCGTAAGCCAGCGCGAAGTGCGGATCGGAGTCGAGCGCTTTCTGATAGTTTTCAATGGCGGAATCGAGGCCGGCATAGTTCGGCTGGTTCATAAAATCTTCCGCCACAGAGTAAAACTGAAATGCTGCCGGGAGGACATTGGCGAGCTCGTCGTGGCCATTGGCGTTTGGGGACGCTTTCGGCAGGTCGAGCAATCGTTCGGCGGCAGCAGACGCCTGCTCCGGCAGTTTGGCAACCTCTGCTCTTGCAACGGAGAGATCCTGATGCCGCAGGATGCGCCCGGTAGCCGCGTCCAAAACCTGGAGCGACAGCAGATAACCGGGGGCGGTGGGACGAACTGATGCGGTCATTACAAGGTTGGCGCCAAGAGCAGAGATTGCGTCGGATGGCTTTGCGATTGTCGGCGGGCGCGTGACATCGCTGGAAGAAATGACGAGCAGGTCTTTCACGGCCGCTTCGGACCTGGAGATTCGGGAGGACAAAGCGCCCAGGACGGAGTTCAGCAGCGGCCTCTCCTCCGGGGAACGGGCATCGGGAGAGGCCATGAGCGCGACGAATCGCTTGGCGGGAAGCGGGTGAAGAAAAGCGTACAGCCTCGGCCATCCGGCCCATGCCGAGAGCGCGAGCAGGAGAACGATCGCGATACAAAGCCAGGCAACCCGGCGTCGTGTTATGGGAACCGTCAAGGTAAGCGAGCGAGTGCTTCGAGCCGTGGCATTCAGAGAGTTGAGCGCCTCGCCGGCCGATTGAAAGCGTTGGGCTGGATCGTGAGCCAGACAGCCAAGAATGACGCGGTCCCAAGCGCGCGGCAAGGTGGGTTGGAGAGCGCTGGGGCGAACAAATTCAGTACGGCCGGGCTTGTTTTTGGGCCGCTGTCCGGTCAGCATTTCATGCAGGACCACCCCGAACGAGTAGACATCGCTCGATGGGCGGGCGATATGGCCCTGGAGTAACTCAGGGGCGATATAGCCAAGCGTTCCGGCGATGCGTCCTGTCTGCGCCAATGTCCCATCGGATTCGAAGACTCGCGAGAGCCCAAAATCGGTGATGAAGACATGCGTGCCGGACGGGGCCGACTCAAGCATCACGTTGCCGGGTTTGAAGTCACGATGAATGATTCCGGTTTGGTGAGCAGCATCCAAAGCCGCAGCCATTTGTGAGGCTATCGGCAGCGCCGTATCGAGCGGCATCGCACCGAGGCGGTTGAGCCGCGCTGCCAGCGATTCCCCGCGCAGAAGGCGCATGGTGATGAACATGAGCGGACCGGCCGCCGTATTGATGCGAAACAAGTCATAGGTGGGACAAACGTTGGGATGCAGGATCTCACGGGCGAGGAGTGCTTCCCGCTCGAAGCGCTGACGCATTCGGTCGATGGCAGCTACTTCGATCCGCAGCGTCTTGAGAGCCAGATGCTTGCCCTGCATCTGGCGGTCGGCGGCTTCGTATACTTCGCCCATGCCGCCGCGCGCGAGAAACTGGACGATATCAAACCGATTGTCGAGGACATCGCCGGGCTTGAATTGCGGAGGGTCCCCAGGTCCCGAGGGACGAGACATGGGCCTGGTGCTGTCGCTCTGGTCCACGTAGCCCTCTTCCATAAGTGCGGAGCAGCGGCAGAAATGTTATGAGTACAGCAAATTATATTAGCAGGAGACGGCCGGTCGCTCGGATCGGTGGGGATTGCCCCCACTATCGAAGTCTGCTTGATGCTCTGTCAACGGCGGGATTTCGCAGGTCGGGGACCTGCGCCACGTTTGTTCTTGACCATGAGGTTGAGGGTCACCGCAGCTCGGATTAGATCCATCAACGCCGCCTCATCGAGTTTTTCGCCTTCGTGGATGTCGATCGCACGCCTGACGTTCCCCTCCAGACTGGAGTTGAACAGGCCTCTTGGATCCTTCAAGGCGGCGCCTTTCGCGAAGGTCAGCTTCACGACTTCTTTGTACGTCTCTCCCGTGCAGACGATGCCGCCGTGGGAAAAAGTGGGAGTCCCTCGCCATTTCCACTCTTCGACGATCTCGGGGTCTGCGTCATGTATGATTTTGCGCATTCTCGCGAGCGTCTTGCCGCGCCAGTCGCCAAGTTCATTGATCTTTTCGTCGATTTTCTTAGAGGCAGAATCCACGGGGCTTCCCATCGTTCTCCACTCTCGCATATTTAGATGCGGCACAGGATCCTCGTTCCGTTGACGCGATCAACCGCAAATCGTAGGAAAGCCACCGAGTCAGATTGACGGCGCATCTGGTCGCCATAGGTCCATCTCTCGGCTTCCTCGATCAGGTCCTTCCACTGCGGATACGTTGATTTGACCCATTCACCCGCAATTTTCTTGGAACTGGCTTGGCCATGAATGACCGTCTGCAGAATGCGGCAAAGATTCAAAACCAGATACGACTGATAGTGACTATTAGAAAGCCACGCGTCATCGTTGCTTTTCGGCACCCATTCTTCGAACAGATCTCTCGCACTGGCTTGTTGCACGCTGCGAAAGTCAATCGGTGATACCAGAAGGTTGAAGTGGGGCCCCTCGATCGCGAGACCGTGTTTGGCCAGAAGGTCCACTCCGCCAGGAGGAGATTGATCGTAGGATTTGGAGTCAGGTCTTTTGCTGGGCGCTCTGGGATACATTGCGTCACCGTCGGGGGCTACGCCACTTTGTGGCATAGGGCAGCATGAACAGGTACAGACCTGTGAAGGTGAGGAAGGCGAGCGGGAGCAGGGCCAAAAGTCCAACCCAGCCGGAATATTGCCCTCGTGCCACGGCGATCCCATTGATAATGACACCCAGGGTAAAGGCGATGGACACCCAGCGGTGTGTTTGCCGAATCCACTTGCTCCAGTTCATTGAGATCTCCCTTCACGACTTTGGCGCCGCTTGAGGCTGCCACTTAGGCGGTTCGCTGCCAAACTGTTTTGAATACTCGGCGACCAGCCGCTGCCAACCTTCGAATTTCATCGCGTCGCCACCAACGATACGGCCGATGGGGGTTCCGCTGAGACGGCGATCCAAAACATCGAAGCAGATGTGCCAGCCCGCGGCCCCCCAGGAGATGAAGCGGCGATCGATGCTATGCCATAACGTCAGACGTGTGCCGCTACCGGAGGGCTCGAGTTCCCAACGCATGTCGCCGTACTCGAGTAGCTTGGGAGCTTCGGCTCGCGTCACCTTTGTTTCCAAAGGCTGCGGCGTTCCCACCCAGGTGAGATTCACCTTTCCAACCGTACCCAAGCTCCCATCGGTCACAAAGGGGGCCCACTCGCGCAGTTCCGCCGGATC